>Ga0207831_100034_pt1 | contig 275147 bp, 254 predicted proteins | sample TtanPargueraPR_7_FD_187741 | JGI IMG/M metagenome (GOLD analysis project Ga0207831, IMG submission 187741) | Aerobic enrichment media microbial communities from Bioluminiscent Bay, La Parguera, Puerto Rico - Tt and M1 (2) (SPAdes) | ecosystem: Environmental > Aquatic > Marine > Unclassified ...
CTCTGCTCTCTGTGATAGTTTGCAAAATTCCCAAAGTTACATCCCTAATCCGTCGGATGCGCCATTGGTCCAAGATCAAGGCGCCCAAGCGACGAGGAGTGAGGCGTACACCAGGTACGCCGCAGCGACGAGAAGCGCCGGGCAACGCCGATATTGGGCCAATGGCGCATCCGACTAGTCTTCGCCGATATAGGCCTCGATGACCTTCGCATTCGCCGCCACCTCCTCGGGGCGGCCGGCGCCGATCAACTGGCCGAAATCGAGCACGTAGATTTGGTCGGAAATATCCATCACCACGCCGAGGTCGTGCTCCACGAGAACAACGGTGATCTCACGCTCCTTCTGGATATCCATGATGAAGCGCACCATGTCTTCCTTTTCTTCGATGTTCATGCCCGCCATGGGTTCGTCCAGCAGCAGGATCTGGGGCCCCATGGTCAGCGCCCGGGCCACCTCGACCCGCTTCTGGACACCGTAACTCAAGCTGCCCACGGTGCTCTTGCGGTAGGGTTCCAGTTCCATGAAATCGATGACGTCTTCGACATAGCCCCGGTTTTCCGCTTCCATCCGGGAGGCCCGGCCGAAATAGACCAGGGCGTGGAAAAAGCTGTAGCGGAGCTTCTGGTGGCGGGCCAGCATCAGGTTGTCAAGTACGGTCATGCCGCTGAAAAGCTCGATGTTCTGGAAGGCGCGTGAGATACCCAGATTGGAAACCTGGTGGGGTGACGCGTGGGTCAGCCGGCGTTTGCCGAAATGGATCTCGCCCCGGGTGGGGTGGTAAAATCCGGAAATACAGTTCAGCAAACTCGTCTTGCCGGCACCGTTGGGTCCGATGATCGACGTGATCAGGCCCGGTTCGATGGTGATGTCCACCTTGGAAAGGGCGCGCAGGCCACCGAAATCCAGGGTGGCCGATTCAATTTTCAGGATATCCGGGGACAGATTTGCGTTATTTCCCATAGATAGCTCAGCTCACGGACCAGCCCATCCCGCCTAAAGTTGCCGGCTTAAACGGTCGGGCGATGCCTGGGTAACGTGAAAAACCCTGATGAAATTCCAGGCGTTTCAACTTCGCCAGGGTTGGGCAGGAAGAAAAAAAACATGGTATCCGGGTCCTTTGAACACGTCCGCGTCAATGATGTCCCCTTGTTTTCGGGGGGTTTTGATGACCCGCAATCGTCATCTCAGCCAGTGTAATCGCCACCGTGTTCTTGGGCAAAATCTTGAATCACCACAGTAAATGAATAATATTCATTTGGTATATTTCTCCCTATATTTTATTTTTCATTTAGTCAAGCAATTTTTCCATATTCGCCAATATGAATTATATGCTTGTAATTATTGTTTTTTTATTATAGTAGGTGGTTTTTGAAAAATTGTGGTGGCAAGATGGACTTGACCGACCGGCCGTTAGTCCAGATAGGATTCCACATTCGCGGCCCGAAGGCCACGAATGCTTTTTGACGAAACCACAGTTCGCTGATTCAAACTGTGGGCTACAGAATGACCACTTTTTTGACCGCCTTCACCGCATCCTCCGGATCGTCAATCACCTGCAGAATGTCAATATCGTCAGGCGATATCAACGCCTCCTTCAGAAGCCGGGACCGGATCCAGTCGATCAGCCCGCCCCAGTAATCAGACCCCATCAGGATGACGGGCAGGGGGCGGATGCGATGCGTCTGGATGAGGGTTACCGCTTCGAACAGTTCATCCAGCGTGCCAAAACCGCCCGGCATGATAATGTAGGCCATGGCGTATTTGATGAACATGACTTTGCGGATGAAAAAGTAGTGAAACTGAAGCTGAATATTGGCATAGGGGTTGGGCTTTTGCTCGAAAGGCAGGTTGATGTTGAGGCCCACGGAAACGCCATCCGCTTCAGCCGCCCCCTTGTTGGCGGCTTCCATGATGCCGCCGCCCCCGCCCGTGATGACGGCAAAGTTTTCCTTGGCGAAGAGGGCCGCCGTATCCACCGCCTTCTGATAGGCCGGGTCATCCGGCTCGGTGCGGGCCGATCCGAAAATGCTCACCGCCGGGCCCAGATCGTGGAGTTTCTCGACCCCCTCGACGAATTCGCCCATGATCCGAAACAACCGCCAGGATTCGCCCAGTTTCAAGTCATCGATAACGAACTGCTTTTCCATATTTAATCCTTTCCATCGGTGTCGAGAGCGGCTCTTCGGGAGGGAAGGAACTTTATCCGACCGGGTGAAGGCCTCCCGGGTTACGGCTTGATATTGCCAAACCGACCATTTTAGTATATATGAATTTGTTTTTTTACCCAGAGTGGAACAATGTGCCCATGAACCTTTCCCAACCAGATTTGCATCGCCCCGTGGTGATCGTCAACGAGCTTGGCTTGCACGCTCGTTCCGCCGCCAAGATAGCGGAAGTGGCCCAGAATGCAAAGCACAAAGTCTGGATTGCCAGAGATACAGAAAAGGTGGATGCCGCCAGTATCATCGATCTGCTGACATTGGGCTGCATCAAGGGAACCGAAATCGTGGTCTGCATCGAAAGCCCGGCAGATCAGCCCATCCTGAATCAGATCATCGACCTGGTGGAAGCCGGGTTTGGAGAGTAAGCAGCCATGCTGCCCACCGAAGCCCAGGAATTTAAACTAACCGGAATCGGCGCGTCCCCCGGCATTTGTATCGGCAAAGCCTATTTGGTGGACCGCGAGGGCGTCAAGGTCGTTCCCAAGTATTTCATCAATCCCGACCGCACGGCCAACGAAATCAACCGCTTCAAAAAAGCCGTCGTCAAGGCCAAGGAAGACCTGCGCCAGATCATCAGCCGAATGCCCGAGGATCTGCAGCATCAGACCAATATCCTCGAAACCCACCTGCTGCTGTTTGACGACAAGATGCTTTTCGGGCGCACCATCGATTTTATCGACCAGGACAAGGTCAATGCGGAATGGGCCCTGAAAACCGTGGTCGGCCAGATCAAGAGCATGTTCCGCAGCATGGAGGACGCCTACCTCAAGGAGCGGGTCTCCGACATCATTCATGTTTCCGACCGCATCATGCACTACCTGACCGGTGCGGAGGCCGTGAAGATCTCCGAGATCGACAAGCGCGTCATCCTGGTGGCCCGCGACCTGTCGCCGGCCGACACCAGCCAGATCCAGCTGGAGCGCATCAAGGGATTTCTCACCGATGTCGGCGGGAAAACCTCCCACACCGGCATCATTGCCCGCACCCTCGATATTCCGGCCGTCCTGGGGCTGGTGAACGCCACCGCCCTCATTCGCAACGACGACATCCTGATCGTCGACGGCAACAACGGGGTGGTCATCATCAACCCCGAAGACCATACCCTTGTCGAATATGAGGAACGCCAGGAGCGCTACGAAGCCTACCGGGCCCGGATCACCCGCGAGAGCCACCTCCAGGCACTTACGGCCGACGGCGAAGTTATCAAAGTGCAGGGCAATATCGAACTGCCCGAAGAGGTGGTCTCCGTTATCGACAACGGCGGGGACGGCATCGGCCTGTACCGCACCGAGTTCCAGTACATGAACCGCAGCGAGTTCCCGGACGAGTTCGAGCTGTTCGACAAATATCGCGACGTGGTCGAGGTCATGGCCCCCAATCCCGTCACCATCCGCACCCTGGATATCAATGGGGACAAGGCCCTGAGCTATACCAACAACGGCAACGAGGTCAATCCTGTGCTGGGGCTGCGGGCCATACGCTACTGCCTGCAGAATCCGGAAGTCTTCCGCACCCAGCTGCGGGCTATCCTGCGGGCCGCCGCCTATGGCAACGTGCGGATCCTCTTCCCCATGATCACGGGCTGCGCCGAACTGGAAAATGCCCGCCAAATGCTGAACGAAGCCGCCGAATCGTTGGCCGCCGAAGGGATCGAACACAACCCGGATATCGAAGTCGGCGTCATGATCGAAGTGCCTTCGGCCGTTATCATGGCCGACCAGCTGGCGGAAAAGTGCGACTTTTTCAGCATCGGCACCAACGACCTGATCCAGTATTCCCTGGCCATCGACCGCAGCAACCGCAACGTGGCCTACCTATACGACCCGCTGAACCCGGCCATTATCCGCATGGTGAAACATGTGGCGGATGTAGCCCGCAAAAAGAAAATCCGGGTGGCCATGTGCGGCGAGATGGCGGGGGAGCCGATTCACGTGCCCATTCTCTTGGGACTCGGCATTACCGAATGGAGCATGAACCCCCACGCCATTCCGGTGGTCAAACGGATGGTCCGCGGGTTGTCCAGTATCGACGCGCGCAAGTTCGTCAAGGAAATTGTCGACCTCACCAGCGCCGAAGAAATCAACCGCCTGGCCCGGGAGCGGTTCCGCATCCATATCAACAGCGGCCTGGTCATCAACCAGGAATAACGCCCGGCAGGGTTCCGGTTTTCCCGACCGGTCATGGCAACAGGTGGATATCAGCATGAGCCCCGAAGGCATTAAAATCGTCGCCGAGAACCGCAAGGCCCGCTACGACTACCATATCGAAGACAAGTTCGAGGCCGGCATGGTGCTCATGGGCACCGAGGTCAAATCCCTCCGGCGGGGGCGCTGCAACCTCAAGGACAGCTACGCCCGCATCATCAACGGCGAGGTCTGGGTGCTCAACATGCACATCGGCCCCTACCCTTTTGCCTACTACAACAATCACGAACCCCGCCGGCAGCGCAAACTGCTGCTGCACAAGTCCGAGATCAAAAAGCTCTACGGCAAGGTCAACGAGATGGGGTTGAGTCTCATTCCGCTGCGGGTCTATTTCAAAAAGGGCAAGGCCAAGATCCTGATCGCCCTGGCCCGGGGCAAGAAAAAGCACGACAAGCGCGAGACCATCCGCCGCCGGGACGAACAGCGGGACCTGGATCGGGCCATGCGGCGGTATTAGCGGGGCCAGGGATTCGAGGTTTCAAGGGGTCGCGGGAAAAACTTGACGGCCTTCAGATGCCCGTTCGATGACGCATTGATCCTTGAGCCAATGCCCTTCCGCCGTGATTGCCTGCCCGAATTCCTGCCTTATTTTTAATTGTCTGGCAATTCAACGCCTCATCACCAAATGAAGGTTCAACGGCTTGCCAATCACGCCGCCTGAACAGGCAGGATTCACCATGAAATGCATTCGCCCCCTATACGAAGTCTTATGCTTCACGGCCTTGGCCGCCTTGCTGTCCATCGGTCTGGCCGGTTGTCAGGGCCTGGGCCTTCCGCCGCGCACCCACGCCCCTGCGGAGGGCGTCGCCCTGCAGCCCGATGGCCTTATCCAGGGCGTGGTCGACACCGGCGACCTTACGGTGGCCTATGCCTATGCGGTCACCTTCGAACCCAAGCGCCAGCTCTACCTCAGCGGCAGGGTGCGCAAAACCCGCTTCCAGGTGGACAGCGTGACCGTCTATCTCCACCTTTTGGACAGCTCAGGCCACCTCATCGACCGATCGGTCCTCTATGCCTCGGGCAACCGGCGCGATGTCTACTTCCGCCGCCCCAGGACCTTCGACATCACCTTGAAGTTGCCGGACGGAGTGGCGGCCATTGCCTTCAGCTCGTATGTCAAACTGAGCTCCGGCCGCCGCTAACCCGAACATTTCATGAAATTTTTCTACACAAAAAATTTCACCCTGCGGGCGCGCCCGAGATGCCCATTGGCGGCGTTATCAGGCGCTTGCGGTACAGGCGTACAGCGGCGCCCCTGATGCCTTGCAAATGAACACCTCGAGCGCGTGAAATATCCGTGTTTATCCCTCAACGGCGACTCGATTATCGCCAAATAAAAACCGCCCAAACGCAACAATCGGGTGGCCCCAGAAGTCCTTCAATGGTATCCATGGTCCGCCTGACTATCCCGAACATTTCATGAAAATTTTTATGCTAATTTATTTTGATGAATATGCTCAGTGTCCTATATAAAAGTTGCGGCAAAGATATCTTGCAAAACTATGTAGCCGGCGCTTTTCAGAAAGGACCGCATAAATATTGTCACCCTGCGGGCGCGTGAAATATTCGGGTTATAATCGCTCACAGACAGGGAGTGAATGCCATGAAATCCGCCGCCATCGGGAATACCGCCCGATCCGCAACCTTGCAACCGGCAGCCCGGCCTGCCCTAAACGCCGCCATGGGGCTTTCCGATTGGCTGCGCATCGCCGTGCTCTCCGTCATCTGGGGCGGCTCCTTTTTCTTTATCGAAGTGGCCGTCACCGATGTCACCCCATTCACGCTGGTCCTCTGCCGGGTGGGTTTGGCGGCCATCGCCTTGCTGACCTATGGTTTCCTGAACGGGCACCGCCTGCCCAAAAGCCTGTCCCTCTGGGGCGCCTTCCTGGTCTTGGGACTCCTCAACAACCTGATTCCCTTCAGCCTGATCGTCTGGAGCCAGCAGCACATCCAGAGCAGCCTGGCGTCGATCCTGAACGCGACTACGCCCATCTTCAGCGTGTTGCTGGCCCACTTCCTGACCCGTGAAGAACGTCTCACCGTCAATCGGGGGGCAGGGGTTTTGCTGGGTTGGCTGGGGGTGGCCCTGCTGATCGGGGTCGAATCCCTGGAGGGCGTCCATCTGCAAATCATGGGATATGGGGCCGTACTCGTGGCAGCCCTCTCCTATGCCTGCGCCGCCATCTTCGGTCGCCGTTTCAAGGGCATCCCGCCCGTCACAGTGACAACCGGCATGCTCTGCAGCAGCACCGTCATGCTGATCCCCCTGGTGCTGATCTTCGAGGATCCCATGGCGCTCCACCCGGGCCTGACCCCCGTGGCCGCCATCCTGGGCCTGTCGCTCGTGAGCACCGCCCTGGCTTACATCATCTATTTCCGGGTCCTGTCCACGGCCGGGGCCACCAACCTGCTCCTGGTGACCTTCCTCATCCCCATCAGCGCCAGCATGCTGGGGGTCTTCATCCTGGGGGAGCGACTGGGCTGGAATGCCCTGGGCGGCATGCTGATGATTTTCGCCGGCCTGGTCGTCATCGACGGCCGTTTGTTAAAAGGGTGGGCAAAACAGTAGGCGCATAGGCCAGGCAGCCGCATTGGATCGATGGTAAGTTCAGCCGTTTAAGAGTGGTTCCACCCGTCCGGCGACCTGACCATGGCAGGATAAAAAAAGAAATACATTGACATTTCAACAATATAGACTTAATTTACGCAGGCTTCGGAAGAAGCATGTGTTCTTTGAGAAAATGGGGGCGAAACGGGTTCGACGGGGGCAAAGAAGCATTGGCTGCATGTCGAGCTTTCCTGTCCGCTCGTAAAACGACGGGAAACTAAATATAATCGCAGACGATTATAACTACGCCGTAGCTGCTTAAGCTACCGTCCTTCCAGGCTACTCCTGCGGGCCTGGAAAGGGCGTCGACTAGCGGGATAGCAACGGTTAATGCCTGATGTAACCGAAGCGAAACTCTAATCAGGATAAGTCTGAGGGGACCTGGCCCGGAAGGGCCCCGATGGCTGACACTCAAAGTTCGGGATAAGCATGTAGATGCCCATGTGGAATGTTTTCGGACGCGGGTTCGACTCCCGCCGCCTCCACCATTTTCTATTTTATTTCAATTGTTTAAGATACATCACGGCCCTACTCGGTAGAATTCTGGCAAAATTTCAAGCCTTTGCAAATTTGGTTTCACCCCCAAGGGCCGGCACATGCCTGTAACAATGGTCCACGATCATGCGGGTTGCGGTACGAGACCTCAAGAATAGAAAAGGCCTGCCCGTCGCAGTAATGGTTGTGTGATCAGGGCCCACAGGAGATACAAAAATGCAGCCCGAAAGCATCAAAACACAGGTCCACCAGTTAGTGGACAACCTTCCCGACCATGCCACATGGGAAGATGTGATGTACCGCATTTACGTCCGCCAAGCCATCGATGCCGGGATCAAGGACAGTGATGCCGGGCGAACCGTTGACGTTAAAGAAGTGCGCAAAAGGTTTGGCCTTCCGGCGTGAGAGTTCATTGGACCAACAACGCGGTTGACCACCTGATCAATATCTACGAATACATCGCACTGAACTCACCCACCTATGCCAAACAAATGGTAGACAGGATAACCCGGCGTTCAGTTCAGATGGCCGAGCATCCGCTATCTGGCCGCAAAGTTCCGGAATACTCGGCCGAAGATGTCCGCGAGTTGATCGAAAAGCCCTACCGCATCATCTACCGCACAAAAGTCGACCAAATCGACGTCCTTGCCGTTCTTCACGGCGCCCAACTATTGCCCGACAAAATTTAAGCGTAAAAAAATGTTAGGTAGAGTAGAGGGCAGGCGTCTCGCAACCGGGCGGGTAAAGGCGGGTAAAGTAAAGGCGAATAAAGGCGGGACGTCTTTAATTATTTCAATATCCCCTCTTCCAATTGATCTTCCAACCGATACCCCCTATCCAAAGCGAGTTTTTCTCCGCGCCGAACGGCGTAGCCCACACCGGCAGGCGTCATGCCCAATGATTGCGCGATGTCGGATAAGGAAAGCCCCAGCTCACGCGAGCACCAGTAGCAAAAAAGGCTGCGCGCTTCCATCCGCACCTGCTGACGCCCCTTTCGATAGATCTCTGCCGGGGATAGGTTATACAAAGAAGCCACCTGCCGGGCCACCTTACCCTGATCCCACCCTCGGCTGGCAAGCGCATATCGGCGCTCCAGTTCCTCGTTGGCCTGCTCAAGAATGTGTTTTACGAATTCAGAATCGCCCAGGATGCGCTCGTCGCCTTTGAGCCTTCCCATCTTCTTCCGGCGCTGCCGCTTGACCTCGGACCAGCCACCCAAACTGCGGATTAATCCGCCGCCGGTGAGGTCCTCCCTGCGGCCCTGTTCCACCCCGGAACGGACAAAGGCGAGATAACGCCTTCGGGCCGTGCGCAGACTCCCTCCGAACTGATCGAGCACATAATCGCTATCCTGCCATGGGCGTTTCTGTTTCCCCAGGATGACAGCGTGTCCGCTATAGCGGAAATCCTTCAATTGCTCGACATCTTCCACCATGCCGGCACGAAGCGGATTTAAATGAATATAGCGAACCAACTCCTTGAGGTAGGCATCCTCCTGACAGAGAATGGACTTGTAGCGGTTCTGGAAGAGCTGTCCGTGGCGGCGGTGTCGGCGGTTGAATTTGACGGCATAACCGGTCAAAAGCCGGCGCATGAACCCGCTCAGGCCTCCGGGGCCTGCACGCAACAGAAAATGGGCGTGATTGGTCATCAACACCCAGGCCAGACAGATGGTCTGCGTTTCCGGAATCAGGCCGGCCAAACGATCCAAAATATCGTCATAGTCCGTTTCATCCCAAAAGATCTTCCGACGCTCAATCCCCCTGATGATCACGTGATGCAATACACCCGGGGCGTCTAATCTGGCAGTACGTGGCATGAGGTTTTTTTGACATAAAGCATTGCCTATGGCAAGTTATTTTGTTATTTAAAGACGTCCCCAATCTTGCCTCGTCCCCAATCTTGCCTCAAAGACGTCCCCAATCTTGCCTCCGTGAACTCGGGATTCTCGATGGAGACAGGCTTTACGTGGAAAAGTTAAGATCTTCCCGGACAATTTGAGGTAAGCGTCATCCCCAGCCGATAGGGGCTGGGGGTGACGCACGGTCGTCCTCTCGGGTATAGATGTTTTGCCGAACATTCGTACCCAAACAAGGAGGACATCATGACCGCAACCGAGAAATTAGCACACAAACGCCTCACCCTGCTACAGCTGGCTGAAAAACTGGGCAACATATCCAAGGCGTGCCGCATGCACAAGGTATCCCGCAGTCAGTTTTACGAGTATAAACGAGCCTTTCAGCAACACGGGTTGGAGGGCTTGGTGGATAAGCCCCCGGTGCCGGGTTCACATCCAAGCCAGCTTTCCAAGAAAACAACGAATCGCATCATCGCATTGAGCCTTGAGCATCCTGCCTTTGGCCAGCAACGCATTGCCGATCAACTGGCCCTTGAAGGCGTGTCAGTTTGTCCGACCAGCGTTCGCAACGTCTGGCTCAAAGAGGACTTGGAAACCAAATACAAACGGCTCCTGCGCTTGGAGGAGAAAGCCATGGCCAAAGGCTTTAAGCTCACCGAGGCGCAGATTAAACTGCTTGAAAAGGCCAACCCGGAGTTTGCCGAGCGTCATGTTAAAAGCGAGTATCCGGGCTATCTGCTCTGCCAAGACACATTTTATGTGGGGCGCTTGAAAGGCGTCGGCCGCGTCTATCTGCAAGCCGTGGTCGATACCTATGGCAGCGTGGCCTTCGGGAAATTGTACACGAGCAAGCGCCAGGAAACCGCTGCTGACGTCCTATACGATCGGGTACTGCCCTTCTATGAGAGCCATAGCATACAAATCGAAGCGATCCTGACGGATAACGGCACCGAGTACAAAGGCCGTCCCACGATCCATCTGTACGAAATCTTTCTGGAACTCAATGACATCGAGCATCGCACCACCAAGGTGGCGAGCCCAAGGACCAATGGCTTCGTGGAGCGCTTTAATCGAACCGTTCTGGACGAGTTCTTCAGAACGGCGTTTAGAAAGAAACTTTATGAATCTGTGGACGCGCTGCAGAAGGACTTGGATGCCTGGCTCCATGAGTACAACCACGACCGGCCTCACCGTGGTTATCGCAACCAGGGCCGCCGTCCAATGGAAACGTTTGAGTTAGGCAAAGTCCGCCGAGAAGAACTGCTCAAGGAGGCCGCCTAACGATCACCTATCCGAGAGGACTGACTGTTCGGAAGGTTTTTGACTTTTACACTTTACGATGAAATAATATCGCGACATATTAAAGGATCTACAAAAGGGAAAAGATGGAGGGCACATCCTATTAATCAATCACCTGATGAATATTAATACTGGTGCGATAGCACGGAGCACTTTATCAGGACGTGAAACAATCGAAATCTAAATAGAGGTGCCTATTCAGTCGCCAAGCACTATATCCATCATGGAATCAGCGATTCTGAATCAGGATTGTGTTTGCTCATTCTGTTTTTCACTGAATTCCATGACGCGTTTGCATAACAGTAGGTGCAAAGGTGGCAACAAGTATTGTATGTGCCGATATCCTTGCTGACAATGCAGCCACATTGTTTCCGCTGACCTTTATCCTTGAGGTCTGGTCGAAACGGTTTGCCGAAAAGGTCCGGTTCGTAGCCAAGGAAATTCATTAAAGCCGTATCATCATTAAAAAGGTCTACCATTAAGTGGTCGTCAATACAGCGGTTGTGAGATATACCATAGCGATCAAGATCAATTTCCTCTGCACATGTTGCTATTTCAAGCCCCCATTCACGGTTGAGCACACTCAGCCGTTGTGCCAGCTCAGTCATTAAATCTGGTGTGAAGTCACGATAACGAACCTTCCGACGTGCCAGATTGTTCTGGACTTTTTTGTAGTTATTAATATCCGCAAAGCTGATAACCAGCTTTTTAGTATACCCAAGCAACATATCTGCAACACGGGCAATTCGATCAATTAATACATCAATTGTGATGGAATCTGTTAGAATCAGCGGATCGAAACGCCAAATGACACGTTCCTTGCCAATAAGTTCGGCCAGAGTCTTGAAAGTTTCGACACGTTGTTTGAGCGGAGGGACATTTGGCTCAAGACCATCGATCTCGTAATCATTCAAGGTGAAATGAAAGTAGTAGTTCAATCCCTTGGCATCAATTTCGGGTAGATAGCGAATGAGCGGCTTCGGATTCTTGCTCCAGAAAACGATGACTCGGGTTTTGCGGAAAGAAACGTACTGGACCTGTTTGGCGTTGAATGGATTCGTCCAACGCAGATAGCCGGCGTCCAATCGGTTACGAAACCAAGTAGAAAAAAATGCGGGGATATCCGTCGCGCGGCTGGTTGAGATGATAACGGGGCAAATCCCGTCCACTTTTTTGCCGTCGGTTAGTTTTATTTTTTCCTTCTGCCATCCACGAAAAGACATAGTTCACTCTCAATCCGCAAAAAAACCAGTATAACCACATGGGACATTACCAGCGAATTCTCGCTTTCGCCCCGCAAAGCAGGCTTCCGCTGGACGCGCGGCGTTAACCCGATAAGCTGCATGTTCTGTGTATGACACGGTGATCGAATGGGCAAATTCTGTACGGGCTAAAACACGGTAAGCGATTTTGCTTTCATCGTAATGCGCAAGAAGATGACTTAATTCAAATCGTCTCTGTGTATAGCAACTGTTCATTCTGCATGTAGTTGCGTTTCTGGCACAGGGCACAGGTAAAATGGTTTCTGTCACAGCATCTTCGGTCCGGCCATACTCATTAGCCTCTCTGTTAAGTGTCATTGCGAAATACTCATATCCGTTGTCGGTTGTAGTAACGTCAGCGATTATACATATTCCGTATGGACCCAGCATGTGGGATACAATGCCAAGAGCATTTCGAATGATCCCCTGAGCCGTTGCATAGTTAGAGTTGTAGAACTCACAAAGGCATTTCCAGCACGTGATCAGATCATACTTGTAGTTTTCATTCTCAGCGAAGTCTGAGAACGCTGGAACAAAGCCCTCTAAATCAAATGGAAGGTTGACCTGACGAAAATGGACATCCAGTTCAAATCTAAGGTGGTCCTTTAGTACGTTGAGGATCTGACCTTGCTTAGCCAACGCGTCTTCATTGGTATCGACCGAGAGGACCTCAACGGGAGCCTCACATCTGCCCGCCTCGGAAAGTGCCAGAAGTGTCCCGACTACAGCGGCACCTGTGCCTGAACCCACGTCAAGGAGACGGATTACATCCTTTTGGCAAAATGCACGTCGTATAACAGGCATGGCAAGGAGTTCTGCAACTATGTTCCAACTTTCGATGACCGATTTTGGAAAGTAGGTCCCGAGATAGACTCGATTCCTTTCATCATCTGCATCATGATTAAAACGCGCCCCTTGGCGTTGCGGATGGTAAACCGCACCCATTCCTGAAAGTTGATCACTAATGAAAGTTGGAAGCCTTGAATAAGTCTGCCGTTGCAAAACAGGTTCCCCAATGAACTCGTCTGCAACACGGGTGAGGGCCTCGGGGGCCAGTGCGCAAGCATGCGCGTGAAACGCCTCCACTATGCGGGATCTTGTCGCATTCCTGTTACGAATGAGACGATCTGTTTCAGTGTCAATCACCTCTTGAATGACTGGATTGCGTAGAATTCGGTAACGATCCTGCGCTAATTGATTTAGGAAAGCATCTCTTATGGCCGGCCGTAGATCAATGTCAGCTATTCGCGGCTCTATGATAGCATCAAGAATATATTCTTGTAGCAAGTCCTCACAAAGGTATCGACTTTGTTGGTCGCTACCGTTCCATGCGTCTTGCAACAACCCGAGGATTCGGTCAAAACGTGCCAAGTAGTCGTTCGCCGCATCCTGGATGTCTTTATATTCGAACAGGGCTTGCCCCAATAACTGTAGCGGGCTAACTGGAATCAGTTGAGTAACAGCTTGTATGGCCGGATAAAGTTGCGCTCTTTCAAACAAAGAAAGGAAGAAAACTAAGAGCGCTACAATCGCCTCGGAAGGGTGCTCTCCAGCAAGAAGGGCATTTCCTGCAGGTGAATTTGTAAACCTGTAAAAGGTATTTTCGTACTCTATATGGCGACCTTGCTCTTGAAGCTCGCCTCGCGTTAACCCATAGAACAGCGGGCGAATTTCATGCAAATTGGAACTGAGAAACTCACTTAACTCATCCAATGAACGGCACTGATTGAGTTCGTCCTGTAAATCCTGAAGAGTCATTTGGCATAGGCCTTAATATCTTCTTTAATGGCAAACTCTAATATACGTGGATTGAATTCTATCTTTCCATCAACGATAAGATCGATCACCTTACTTTTCTCGATACGGTAGTGAAGTTTCTTTTTCCCGAATTTTTTGCTAAGCTCGTATTCGCCGGCCCAAAAAAAACATTGCGATATTAAATACTTTCCAACTTCGCTTTCCTCATCAATAGTATCTCGCCGCCATGTTTTGAGAAGGTCTATGATTCTACCTGCTGGAGTAACTTCATACTGGCGGACCAATAAATCTTGAACATAGTATGTTGTATCACTAACGAGTGGTCGAGGAAGGCTTGGCCGCTTGATCTTGAAGTTTGGAACGGATTCACCGAACAGCTCAATATTTTGGTATTCCTTTTCCTTAGACAAGAAAGCCCGCTGGTATAAAGTCTCAATTAATTGACGCTCGAAGTTGCTTGTGAGATGGAACTTGATGTCAACACGTTCGTCTTTGAGAAAGTTAAAGATGGAATGTACAGAATAGAGTGTTGTCTCAGCAGCATCCAATGCGGTGTATCCATAGTATGCTCCAAGCGCTGCAAGGACCAATTGGGCCTGAGTCTGGCTCGACCAGTCTTCATGAAGGCGCTGTTTCACCGTTCGATAGCCATTCGATTGTCGTCCTGAAAATTTATATAATGCTGCAAAAATAGCAGCTTCCGCAGAACACTCAAATCTTTGAAATACTTGAATGGCAGAACGGTAATCTCCATTTAAAAGTGTTTTAAACGCCTGTGCGAGGGTGGTCTTCTTACCTGTTTCCGTGTAGATCACTCTCGCGAGTTCACGAACCTTCTCTTTTTCGATGTATGGTTCCTGAGATCTGACCAAGGTAAGAATCGCGTCAATAGTCGGAGTTGTCCGGACATCAAAATCTAATAATGCCAGGATCAAAGGGGCTGGTGTTGGAAGGTCTGAACGTGTAACACTGGACCTTCCTAAAATACATTGACATACAGAAAAAAATTCATCTGGATAGTCCGTGTAAAAACCTGTCTTGTCTGAGAAATAGCGTGACGCATTGCGCAAAAATGCCATAATCCCCATATACCGGTCAAATTTGGTGATGGAATTAGCAAGATAGGGATCGGCTTTGGCACTCGTTCGTGGAATACGCCTACCATCATCATTTTCGTTCGTCCATGAAGGATCTTTGGCTATGCTAAAAAGGTGTCTGGGGACAGGAACGTCTGGTTTCACCCAACCATCGACGTAACGATCGACGCTGGCATTTCCAATTGGGATTTCAATGCCTACCAGCCTGGAAATCGGAATAGGGACAGTGACATGAATTATGTCACCTTCTGAGCCCGCTTCAAGTATTTCATCAGGATTCAAGAGGACCTTAAGAAGAACCTGATTTTTTTTTAGCAACTGAGGGCTCTCGAACATAGTCAGATCAGCAGGCGACAGACTCAGAGCATCATCGAAGTTGGCGGATAAACCGGCCTTATCATAAACTGCTGGGTAGATGAGCCCGTGAGCAAGAAACACTTGGGCACGGAGCTGATCAACAGGCATGAAATAAAGATTATTTTTCCTATAACCGATCTTTTCTGTCGTTGTGATACCCGGCCGTGATGGCGTTTCGACAACATATTTTTCCTTCCCATTTTCGAGGTCTTTTTTCGCTGGAGCATTAAAAAGATCGTAATTTGGGCCGGGAACGTTTTTGCGAATCAGTCCATTCCGGAGAGCCTGCTTGATTGTAACGGCTTTGGTTTCGCCTTTAGGACGAATACAATAAAATTTATTTTTAGCAACATGCTCAATGCCGTCCACAAGGGCTTGGTACTCAATTCCGTCTCTATAGAAAATCGATCCTTTTATCATGGATCGCTCCTCTCAATACTAAAATGAGATATCATCTTCGGTAAGTGTAATATGTGTTTCCGCAGGCTGGGAATCGAATGTGTCGATCTCAAATTCCTCAATGGGATCACACTGAGGTACAGATAAGTCACGATAAACAAAAAGCTGGTTACGTGCACGCGTACAAGCAACAAACCACTCCTTGGAGATTTCCTTGAAAAAGTTGATACGCGGTATGATTACGGTATCGAACTCCATGCCTTTTGCCGATTTAAATGTTGTGACAACGTACCGGTGAAGTTCTCTGGGCACATCAGCCTGACTGTGATACTTGCTTACGCTAAAACCCATATTTTCGATTAGTCGATGCACTTCATCAACAGACTCACCCGAGTGATTGAAATTTCGGGGTAATGGCCCTAAAGGGCAAAGAATAGCGACATTTCCCTCTGCGTTCTGAAGCGTCACTTGAAGGTGTGCGTTTCTGCTTTCAACATTCTGGTAAGTAACGACTGTCGGTATTGGACCTCGCCGGTTTGCGTGGAGCAGACGTTCAAGAATTGCCTCATCCCAGGCAACACGATTGGTTTTAGGAATGAATTGCCTCGCGAATCGGTAAGTTTCATATGTATTGCGAAAGTTCCTTCCGAGTGTGAAACGTCGGTATTGATTGGAGCGGCTTCTTAAAGACTGCTCAATCTGCTCCATTTGAGCACCGTGGCATGGGTGAACTTGCTGACCATTGTCGGCACCAACGAAGATCCTTTGAAAATATCTCGGCAGGACGTCATAGACGCATGGTGGAAGGTCTTGGCCTTCGTCAATAAGAAGTTCCACCATGTCTTGGTTGGCAAGGTCTTTGTCGTCAAGGGCGGTAACCATTTCTTGTGCCGTAGGGGGCGAATCCGTATCGAAACCTCCGTCAATTAGCCTGCAATACCATCTATGAAACGTGCTTACGCGATGGGCCGGCACGCGCTGTACGTTAGCAAGATTCTGAATCGCAAGGACCAACATGTTCTGGTAGGTTACCAAACGAACCTTGTGGGCTTGATTGTTCAGCCGGACGAGGCGGTAGATTGAGACAGTCGTCTTCCCACTCCCGGGGCATCCTGTCACAAGGGCGCCACGGAAGTTGTCGTCATCAATCATGCGCAGCATTTCGATCCCGTCTGGTGTCGCTCGCATCTCTTCCAAAGATGGCAAATGAAACTCAAACGGCAAAACGTGCTCCTTTCTATTTATGCCCAGCGTATTTATTCAGCAAGAATCTCCCTTTCCACATTTACAACTATTAACCCTATAAGGTGAAAAACAGTTCGGTGAAATCATATCCGAAATCCTTTTATCATAACCCTTTGATAAGTCAAAATAATGGTATCATACGATATCGGCTTTAGCCGATCATAAACCATTCATTTTGGCAAAGTCATCCCAAAAAAGCATCGCGCGATATCTCTAAATGACTAATGGATTTATTGGCTTACCTATTTTCATGAATTCCGTATTCAACTGACGTGAGTTTTTCTCCATTGGCCATGGAAATTCTTAAAATTAAAACAGCGTAACATATTTAAATTAATGTCAATATTTTTTACAAAAAATTTTTCTGACATATATCGAGAAAATGGCAATATAATTCTTGACATAATTCAAACATTATGATTTATTTTATGGAAATTGTATTGATATATATGGCGAAATTATAGGCATGAAAAAACAAAAAGAAACAAGCAGGGAACGATTTAAAAGGATAGCTGAACGTCGGGTTAATATGGTTTTAGACGATTTGGATAGCCTTGGGAAATGCTCGAACCGAAAACATTATCAATATTCTGATGCTGATATTCGCAAAATATTTAGGGAGATAGAGAAAAAATCAAAAGAAATAAAATCATTATTTAAGGAGACTGGAAACGGCAAAAAGCGGTTTACGCTTTAACCGAAAATTTAAATCGACTTCTAACCGATCCTCCCCCTTTGTCCCTTCCCGAGCTAACCGCAAACAGCCGCCTATTTACCGTCTTATTTTAACAATCAAATGAAGAGGGTAAACATGACTGAAAAGCAACGCCAATCCGACGACAATTTACTGAAAATGCAAGTCGATAACGTAGGATTTCTTCTTGATCGACTTGGACGAGACTGCCATCCGTTGCAATTTCTACGGGAATTGACCCAAAATTCACTTGAGGCCATCCAAAGGAGTGGTGAGCCAGGCCAAATTATCTGGGATGTTGAGCCTGCCCAGATGATTCTAAATGATGTTCAAAAGCTGTGTATTATAGACTCGGGTTGCGGGATGACCGGTGACGAGATGGTAAAGTTTATAAACCAATTATCAGCATCTATTGGTGAACAGTCTTTTTCAGAAAATTATGGCGTTGGTGCTAAGATCGCTGCGGCGACCAGAAATCATGAGGGTGTGGTCTATATGTCATGGAAAAACGGACAAGGTTCGATGATCCACCTTCAGCGGGATTCTGATACTGGTCAATATGGGCTAATCAAGCACCAGAAAAAAGACGGTACGTACAGTTCCTACTTGCTTATTGATGATGACCTGAAACATGAAAATATAAAGGATCACGGGACTATAGTCGTTCTTTTGGGGAATTCTCCAGATGAAAGCACAATGACAGCCCCGGAAAGGGTACCGTCTCCATCTCGTTGGGTTTCCAAGTATCTCAACACTCGATACTTTAGATTCCCAGAAAACGTTACTGTTCGGGCACGCGAAGGGTGGGATTTTCCAAGTGCGGATAAAGACAGAAATGTATTAAGAAAATTGATGGGGCAGGAGGGATACTTAAAACGGCACTCTGAAAAATCAGGAACGACCGAGCTTACGAATGCAACAGCCCATTGGTGGATATTGAAGGATGAACCTGCAATAAATAACAATTCCGGTTATATCGAATCCGCAGGCCATATAGCCGCTCTATACCAAAATGAACTTTATGAAATTGCCTCGGCCAGGCGGGGCATGCGAAAACTTCAGCAATTTGGGATAACCTTCGGCTACAGATTCGTTGTGATTTACATTGAGCCTCATAAAGACAAGCTGAAGGACAAAATCACGACTAATACTGCCCGCACAATGTTGCTCCTTGAAAATGAAAATCTGCCGTGGGGTGATTGGGCTGAAGAATTCAGAGAAAAAATGCCAGAGGAATTGAAAGCCTTTGTACAGGAAAAGGCTGCAGGCTCGGCATCAACTGACCACTCAAAATCAATACGCGATCGGTTAAAAGATATTATAGATCTATATAAAATTAGTCGGTATCGCCCAGCGCCAGATGGCACCTTATTAATTGATAGCGATCAGTTAGTGCGTGGCGGACGGCCTTCGAAAGAACGAGAAAGCAGCCCGTCAAAAACTCCCCGCCGTAGCGGCAGAAAGGGAGGATCTGCCGGCTCCCTGTATTCTGCATTTGAGAAAGACAGTGGCATACCTGGGGAAAAAATCACTCCTGACCCTTTTCCAGAAACTACATGGGTAACAATTGAAAATGGAACGCGTGCACAGGGTTATCTTGAAGATAGAGCCGCAGGGTATATTGAAGAATCGAACCTTTTACAAATAAACGCCGATTTTCGAGTATTTAAAGACATGATTGAATTCTTTACTAAAGAGTTCGGGGACGGCCCTGGCGTTCGGGATGTAGTCCATGATGTTGTATGTGCATGGTTTGAGCAAGCATTGGTCGAAACGGTTATAGGTGTGCAGGCACTTCAGGGTACAAGCAAGGAATGGACACAAGACTACTATACAGTAGCAATTTCCGAAGAAGCCCTTACATCATCAGTGATGCAAAGGTACCACGTAATTACTTCGGTACGTAGAGAATTGGCTAATAAACTCGGACCATCTAAAATTAAGCGGGCAGGATAATTTCCTTGACTCTAATCGGACCTAATTACCTCCAAAATAAAAAATGGGAAGGCAGCCGGGTTATGACTCCCTTCCCAAAGCGTTCTAATTACAAGTACCTTGCAACTCCCGGGTGCTTACAAAGCATCACCTCCTTCAATAATTTTTTGGGATTCAAATCCAAAATCTCACTGATGATCGGAATCTTATCTATGGGCAAGATTGAGCTTCCGTTTTCAATCATTCCGATAAAGTTCCCGTAATCGTAGCCCAGCATCTTGTCCAGTTCCCGCTGGGTCCATCCTTTGTCCATTCTTGCTTCGCGGATCATTTTTCCTGCAGATGTACGTATTCGTTCTTCCATATTGAACCTCCTATGGGATAGAGATAAATAATGTTGGTATGTAGAATTCTGTCTAAATTTGGCAGAGAGCCATCAGGCTGGGGTAACTATGGGGTAATTTGATTAGATGAACTGAGAAAAAAAGGTATTTTTGAACTTATTTTATGTCTGTAATGTGTTAATAAAACCAGAAAGTTGCAGGCGTATCGCTTATTTTCAAAATTACAGGCTGAGCGGGTTCGACTCCCGCCGCCTTCACCATTTTCTATTTTATTTCAATTGCTTAAGATACATCACGGCCCTACGCGGTAGAATTCTGGCAAAATTTCAAGCCTTTGCAAATTTGGTTTCACCCCCAAGGGCCGGCACATGCCTGTAATAATGGTCCACGATCATGCGGGTTGCGGTACGAGACCTCAAGAATAGAAAAGGCCTGCCCGTCGCAGTAATGGTTGTGTGATCAGGGCCCACAGGAGATACAAACATGCAGCCCGAAAGCATCAAAACACAGGTCCACCAGTTAGTGGACAACCTTCCCGACCATGCCACATGGGAAGATGTGATGTACCGCATTTACGTCTGCCAAGCCATCGATGCCGGGATCAAGGACAGTGATGCCGGGCGAACCGTTGACGTTAAAGAAGTGCGCAAAAGATTCTGATACACATTGTGATTAAGCAGAGCATGCACAAGAATGAACTGACACACGGCCTCGTCTTGTTTTTTGAGCCGGCCGCCTAGTAAAACGATCTCGTATAGTAATGTCCACTTCCTGATTCAGGGCAGAATGCCAATGAAGGAGCTTTTCAACGGAAACGAGATCAAGTTGTCCGCGAAGGAGCTTGGACACGGTAGGTTGATCAGTGCCAACGCGTTCGGCCACTTCTTTTTGAGTAAGGCTGTGGAGTTTCATGAGGCGTTGGAGATTGACCACCAGTTTTGCCTTGACGGATAGTTCTTCGGCATCTTGGAGGCCGATGTCAGCAAAAACATTGCCAGAACTGGGGGTAGTTTTGATTTTGCTCATCTCATCACTCCTTCTCAACTTCTTTATCCCTTTGACGAGCCTCTTTAAGCCTTTGTTTTATGAGGTTCGTATCCCTCGGTGGAGTTTTTTTCCCGGACTTTGATTTCTTCTGGAAGCAGTGCAAAACATAAACCGCGTTTTTCAACTTCGCTATGTACACTGCCCTGTAAGTTTCTTTGTCGAAAGGTTGGACTATCTCGAAAACGCCACTCGTTCCCTTTCCTTTCAAAGGTTTCGCATTAAGCGGAACCTCTCCGCACTGGACTGAATATAGAGCATAGCCTATAGGTCTAGCTGCTCCAGGCGGAAACCCCTTTAGATTGTCCAGAGAATCTCCCATCCACTCCAATGTTTTCATGGCTATAATATGGCAATATTACCATATCGTGTCAACCGGAATGTTGGGGGTTTATGGGCAGGCCGCAAGCTCGATTGCCACACACACACCGAGGGCACAAAAAAGGCAGAGCCTCAAAGAGGCTCTGCCAGTGTGGTCCATTTCAGGTTCTGCTATGCGTAGGCTGTTCAGATCAGTGCGATATGGTCGGTATTCTGTTGCCTATGGTATTGAAGCTCTGCCTTACTGATTAACCGGCGACATCGATTCCCGGGTCACAACCCAGATTGGGATCGGGTTTCTCGCATTCTTTGTTGGCTTCTCGGGTGTCAACGTGGCCTTCGGTATCATCTTTGGTGTAGTCTTGAACTTTGTCATCACTCATTGTGTTTCTCCTTGTAATTTGTTTGGTTGTAGTTGCTGTCGTTCTTACCTAAAAAGTTAGCCACAGAACCGAATCTGGCAATAGGCGATAAATAGGGTATTAATGATAGGTTATAACTATTATATTGGGCGGGCGGGGTTAAAGGGAAAACGGGGGCAAGTCTACGCTTGACCTTGATGACAATAGCACCAGCGATCTATTGTGCACCTGTCTAGCTTTTGAGCTTTAATAAATTCAACGAAACAGGGTGTAAGGTCAGATGCAGGCTTGACCCGTTTCATGACGCGATAGTGTCATTTTCTAACATTTCCAATAGGTTCCAGTGTTGCATCGCGCCCCCTTTCGTTGGTCTTGGAGGCTGCGATATCATAGCCGTGTAGCAGAACCGGCCACGATTGCTATAGAATCCTCATTTACCGGATACTGAGAAACCTTTGATCAGATGGACCAAGAACCATGTGCGGACGCTTCGTCGGATATCGGCCCATTGAAACCCTTCAGGACCATTTCCCGATTGATCGGGTTGAGGCCACCATTGCGCCGAATTTCAACATTGCCCCCACCCAGAGGATAGCCGCCATCGTCCAGGAAGGTGATGAGAACGTCCTCAAATCGTTCCAGTGGGGGCTTGTCCCCTTCTGGGCCAAAGATCCCGCAATCGGTGTCCGGATGATCAATGCCCGGGCTGAAACCGTGGATTCGAAGCCTTCCTTCAGGAACGCATTCAAGAAACGCCGGTGCATAATCCCTGCCGATGGGTTTTATGAATGGACCGGGCCGAAAGGCAACAAGCAGCCGGTCTTTATCACACGGCCAAACGGTGAGCCTTTTGGATTCGCCGGACTGTGGGAGGTTTGGGACAACAAGGGCATGGCCGCCCAACCGCTTTATAGCGTTACGATCATCACAACCGAGGCCAGCCAGGCGATCAAGGATATTCATCACCGAATGCCGGTCATTTTGAAACCTGAAGCTTTCAGCGATTGGATGAATACCGGCACACCAACAGGCCCCCTCAAGGAAATCATCACGACCAGAATTTACAAAGACCTGGTTTTCAGGAGCGTGTCCAAGGCCGTAAACTCCACCAGGAACAATTCAGCGGATTTGATTGAAGGGGAATAGACTTTCCATCCCCCAGAGTTTGGTATGGGCAGACACCCTTCGGAAGGGTACTCTCATAATGCAGGGGGGGGGGGATTTGCTCGGAGTCCTTGCGGGGGACGATAGTGCTCACAATTCACCCCCAACCCGAACATTTAATGAACATCGCGAACACGTGAAATATCCGGGTTAGGTTTCAGTTATTTTCAATCTTCGACCGATATCCTTACCGATACTGACGGCATCCTTCTCCGGCACATTAAATTTACGGAAAACTTTGGGCCATTCTGATACCGCCCCGTGTATCTCCGTAATGACTTCCATTGCTTCTTGGCGCCTTTTTATCCCAAAATATTTCGCCTCGGCCAGAAGCGCTCCAGCATTCGGCGGCAGGGTCTCCATGCCGATTCGAAGAACGTGTTCCTTATTGAAGCCGATATTCGGTAACAAATCGAAAGCGGGACTCAGGCGCCAGCCAGTGTCATCATGCAGCATGATAAAGTTTTTCAGATGATCGTCGGTATTGCCGATCATAATGTTGAATACCATCTGCCTGTAAAGCTTATGCAGATCATGTCCCGGTTGTGAAGAAATGTACTTGATAACCTCGGCCAGGTCCCTGTATCCCGCATTATAATAGCCATCGGCCTTGAGCAGCGACTGCATGCTGACCAAGTGATTGCGTCCACCGGCTGCGTTGATGTCGAAACGCCGCACCAGCAGGCATTTTTCCGTAGTGCCCAACGCAAAGATCTTGGTATCGGCTGTTTCGATTCCTGCCCGCCGAGCCAACGCCATAACCGCTGCTTCAAGGCTTACGACGTCCAATCGATCCTTGGCGCTGGCAAACTTTGCCAAGTATGCCCCTTTATCATCCGTCACAAGGGCCTTAGGCCGGGCCCCTCCCGGTGAACTGCCTGCCTGGAACAAAAGGGACAGTTCATCGTCATCCGCGGTTGCGGGTTCCTGTTCGAATTTTTGCGCAAGCAATGCCAGTTCCTGTAGATGCCGGCAGGAAATACCGGTTGTTTTTACTTCCGGCCTCCCTTCCTCCACGTAGCTCAAGGCCCCCAAGCCCTGGTTACCCAGCAACCGTAATAAATTTGGAACACGTTGCACATTGCGGCTCAATTTATGGCGGCGAATCATGAGCCGCCGGCCCCAATCATCCGGCAAGCTGTCTTCAAAAACGCCATGAACACCTTCACGCGGCCTGTCGGCATCAAAGGTTTTCATGGACAAAGACAAGTTCAGGGGATCAAGCGGGAAGGCTTGTGGATATTCCAGGTATTCGGGTGCGTAACGAAACTGCCCCTGCAATCCCCCTCTGACGGGATCCGGGTCACTGACAATCAGGGCGCCTGCCATAAGGCTTTCTCCCGATGGCAGGGTCAGCCAGACATCAAGCCGAATCATGCCTTCCTCTTTCGTTTACCGCCGGCCCGTTGCCGTTTACCGCTTTTCTTCTCAAATTCAGCAAATAGGTCTTCCTTCTCGGCCAATACATCTTTCCAATCTTCGAGTCGGCCGAGAATGTTGCTGGCTGCCAACCAGTTGCCGATAAGGGTCTGCGGTGAGCCTTTTTCCATCTTACTGTAAGACTGACGGGTTAGACCTAGCCGCTGAGCGAACAGTTCCTGGCTCTCGTTCCGATCCAGGCGGGCATTTTTTAATCGTTGTCCCAATTGTTCCAAAAGAGATTCAATATCAATGTTTTTGTTAATCATATTTTACTTTGTGGCAATTATTTAGTATTTATGTTAAGTTTTAATTACATTGTAATGTCTATACTGTCAACTCCAACATCGAATCAATTGGGTCAATGCCACCGCCAGCCAAGCGGTGGACACGGCCCGGCAACTTGTGGATCTTGCCGAATGAGGGGGCAAGCCTACGTTTGACCTTTAATCATTACCACCAGCGGTCTATTGTGCACCTGTTTTTCTTTTGAGCCTTATAAATTTCAACAGAACGAGGTATGCCTCCTATCATCATACCAGTTCACAAGACACCCTGCAGCCCTTATGTTTTCTTGACAATGCTGCGGTTTTCGGATTAACCGTAATCTATTGAAGTTTCATAACGTGGCCTTTGCACCACAGCCCAATGACGGCTGATTCATCATCGCCGTATCTCCCTGACCGGCATTCGTTCGTTTTTTATATCAAGCCTGCCTTCCTGTTCCCCCGGCACCGGCAATCATCCGCCGTCATAACCAAATAAATGCGATCTGGACCAGCCGGGGGTCGTTCAGGCCAATCCTAATTTAGCCCGAATATTGCACGAAATTTTTTCGTACAATAAAATTTATGTAAATATATCGATGTTATAAGCGCTATTCGAGGCTTGATTTTTCGGTAACAGTTTGTAACCTGCGCTGCTTTCCAAAAAGGCAGAAAAAATTTCACCCTACGGGCGCGCCCGAGATGCCCATCGGCTGCGTTATCAAGGGCTTGCGGTACAGGCGTACAGCAGCGCCCCTGATGCCTTGCCGATGACCATCTCGAACGCGTGAAATATCCGGGTTAGTGACCATCCAGAAATGGTAGATTTTGGTTCCTGGCAAGGCCCGAGCGAGTTTGTAACCGGAGGAATAGTCAGCTATTTCGAGGATTAAAAACGAGCGAGAACGCCGCCAGGGGCCGAAAGATGCCATTTATGGAGGGACACTATTTAGGTGGCCAATGCTTTGACGATCTTAAAACGGGGAGGCAACATGAAAAATTTAGCGATAAACTATGAAACGCTCATCAAGATCACCCGCTCCCTTTCGAAATCCAAAGATCCGGAAACTATCATCCAAATGACGGTGGAGAGTATTCAATCGGCACTGGATTTGAAGGGGTGCACATTGTTCCTCATTAACCACAAGAGCCAGGAATTGGAAGTGGCCGCCTCGGCAGGTCTGAGCGAGGAATATCTGAACAAAGGCGCCGTGAGCGCGCTGCGCTCCATCGCGGATTCGCTTCAGGATGGCCCGGTCGCGGTGTATGACGTCAATGACGATCCCCGCATCCAATATCCCGGAGCCGCTAAGAAAGAGGGCATCGCCTCGATCCTTTCGGTACCCATCATGGTGGGTGATGACGCCATCGGCGCCATCCGCGTATACTCCGCCGAACCTTGGGAATTTAATTTGGATGATGTGAATTTCGTCCAGGCACTGGCCCAAATCGCCGGGGTACTCATCGAGATGAGCCGCCTCCACAAAGGCCAGAATGAATACATCGATGTATTGGCCACGACCTGTGAGTCGCCGGCACTTTAGCTCTACCATTGCATGAAATTTTTTCTGCGCAATAAATTTTATGCATCTATTCAGGGGTATCAAAGCTATTCAGGGCATGCTTTGCCGGTGACCACCAGACCAGCGCGTCAAGGTTGACAGCCATTGAAAATATGGTTTACAGAATCATATATTACGGCTGTTCAACCTTCTCTTGAGACTGATTCCCGCCTCGCCTGACACCTCTTTAAAGCGCTCCTGCACGCTTCCTGTCCGGCGCTATCCTCCTGACTGCGCAAAACCTCATATCCCACTGTTATTGTGATTATTTTTCAGGTTTCCGTCATTGCTTAGTGCCCTGATCTGAATGGTTGAACCCGCCTCGGCCATCATCCTGGCAGGGGCGAAAGATCCTTGTTTGCAAAGGAGTCAGGGTTCACGACGCACCCCATCTCCCCGTCGGCAATACGATCATATCCTTTTCGGAGACTGTTACGGTGAAATGTCCGCAATGCACATGTAAGAATCCGGAGACCTACAATTTCTGCAGCCAATGCGGCCACAGACTGGTGTTCGCTTCGACTGTCGGCAACCGGTCTGTTGACTTCAACAAAGATCTGGAAAAAGTGCAACGTTACTTCCCGCGAGGCGTTTTGCGGAAAATCTTAAGCCAGAAAGAAAGACTTGAAGGTGAGCGCAAGCAGGTAACGGTCATGTTCTGCGATATGGAGGGGTTTACCCGGCTAATTGCGAATCTCGATAGCGCCGAAGCCTATCAGACGATGGATAAAATCTACGAAATACTCATCCGCAGCGTTCACAAATTCGAGGGCACCGTAAATGAGATGACCGGTGACGGCATTATGGCGCTGTTCGGCGCCCCTATCGCACTCGAGAATGCCCCCCAACGCGCGATCCGATCGGCCATGGCAATCCACCGCCTTACGCATGATTTCAGCTCGCAACAGGAGGGAATCGGCCCGATTCGGATGAGAATTGGCATCAACACGGGCCCCGTGGTTGTCGGCACGCTTGGCAGCAACCTGCGATTAGAATTCAAGGCGGTTGGGGATACCGTCAATCTGGCGTCCAGAATGGAAGGTCTGGCCGATCCTGGAACCACCTATGTAACGGCGGAAACGTATAAACAAACGCGTCAATTTTTCCACTTCGAACGTATTGGGAACAAGGTCGTAAAAGGGAAAACAGATCCGATCCCCGTCTATAAAGTCTTATCCGCCAAACAAGACGTGGATCGACCGCGCCTGGGGTCGGAGCGGATGATCTATTCGCGGTTGATCGGCCGGAGCGAAGAATTGAACCGCTTAGAACGCCAGTTGATGGAATTGGCCGATGGCAAAGGATCCGTCATCAGTATCATTGGAGAAGCAGGGGTTGGCAAATCACGATTGGTGGCCGAGCTGAAACTACGTGAGGTCACGCGTCGCATCGTCTTGATCGAGGGGCGCGCCGTCGCGATAGGAAGAAATTTGGGGCTGCATCCGATCATCGATCTTTTGAAGATGTGGGCCGGCATACGTCATGAAGACAGTGATACCATCGCATTTGGCAAACTTGAAACGGCTCTCCGGGGCCTCTTTCCAGAAAAGTACCAGGCACGAATGCCGGTTGTTGCATCGCTGATGGGGATCAAAGGGGATGACAAAGGCGACAACTGGGTGGAGTCAATCGAAGGCGAATCTCTGGAAAAGCTGATTTTGGAAAACGTGCGTGCACTTCTGGCCGGCATGGCAAGACGTATGCCTCTGGTCGTCATTTTGGAAGATTTACATTGGGCCGATACAAGCTCGATTGAATTATTGGAGGTTCTCTTTAAATTAGTCCGAAATGAACGCATTGCCTTCATTAATGTATTTCGGCCCGGCTATCAAGAAACAGGAGAGCGCATTGTCGACAGCATCAACGCGCACTTACCCGTATATCATCTCGAACTTTTCCTGCATCCTCTGGATGAACAACGATGCGAATCGCTGATCAGCAACATGCTTTGCTACAGCGCACTCGACCATACCGTTGTTACGCAAATTGTAAACCGCGCCGGCGGCAATCCCTACTTCATCGAAGAAATTGTTCGATCCATGATCGATGAAGGCGCCCTGACCGCCAAAAACGGCACGTTTCAAACCACGGCCAAAATAGCATCGATCAACATTCCGAATACCATTCACGACGTCCTCATGTCACGGATCGATGCGTTTGAAGATGCCACACGCGATATCATCATGATCGCGGCAATTGTCGGCCGTACGTTTCAGGAACGCATCATCCGGGACGTGGCTGAAGGAATCGGCGATATCGACGCACGCCTGTCCCATCTAAAGGAGATGCAGATTATCAGTGAATTCCGACGAACAAGAGAGGTCGAGTATCGTTTCAAGCATGGCCTGGCGCAAGAAGCCGTCTATTTATCAATGCTTCCACAGAAACGCCGAAAGCTTCACTTGATGGTAGCGAAATCGATAGAACAGAACTTCCCGGATAAACTCCACGAGTACTATGGCATCCTTTCCTACCATTTCAACCAGGGGGAAGACTTTGACAAGGCTGAAACCTACATGCTGATGGCCGGCAACGAGGCTATGAAAATTTCTGCTTCCAATGAGGCCTTGAAGTATTACAAAACAGCGATGGAGCTCTATATCAATAATTGTGGCGCGGCGGTCGATCAACACAGAATCGCAGCATTGGAGGAAAATATCGCCATCGCTTTCTTCAGCAAAAGCAATTTTGTCGAGGCGGTTAAATATTTTGAAAGATCCTTGAAGGGCTATGGCGTCAGAAGGTTCAGGAATCCATTCCTGGTATGGGCTGGGACGATCGTCAACCTCATCCGGATTATCCTGTCCCTGTATGGACCTGGATGGAAGAAGAAAAAAAAGATGCCGCCAAGCGGCGACGACATCCGGATCATGAACCTCAAATTCAAACTGGCCATGTCTTTAGCGTATGTTGATATCAACAGGGTTTTCGTAGACAACATTGGTAATTTGCCACAGGCTTTCAAGCTGGATATCACCAGGGCGCCTGTTTATGTCGAAGCCATGATCGGGTTGAGCGGTCTTTTTGCCGCCACCGGTATTTCCTTCGGTTTGAGCCGCAAAATCCTCACCTATGTAGATGACAACATCTTTAATGGGCCCAACGAGACACGCTTACCCAAAAACCTCTACCGGTTTATTGAAAGCCTTTACAATTGCCTTTCCGGGAATTGGCATCAGGAGTTCAACCCCGACCATGTCCAACAGGCACTGCATGTCGGGGATGTGTCGTATGCATCGGGATACCTTTTCTGGATAGGATACGGCAAGCTGGAGCATGGCGATGTGGACACAACCCGGAAAATCATCGCGATCGAAAACGAAATCGCACGCCGCTACCATTTCGAGCATACCAAGATAGACGCCTGCCTGTTGGCTTCCAAGCTGGCGCTGGTCGAGAATGCGGTTTCGGAAGCCAGCGCCTATATCGATGATGGTATCCTGACTTTGCATAAATATGATCTCGACATGCGGAAAATCGAGTTCAATGGCCTCAAGCTCAAGATCGTTACCCTTCAGAATGATCTGGCATCGGCAAGCAAACTCGTCAGGGAAAGCGATGATTTGATCATCAAAGTCGGGAAAAAGGCGATATTGCCCAACTATTATGGAGAACACCTGATTGGCAAACTAAGATACTGCCTAAGCCAGCTTGAACTCAGTATCGAGCGCGACCACAAGACCGATTTCAAACATCACAGTCGTCTGGCCCTGGTCGTCGCCAAACAAAACGCCGACCATTTCAAAAAAAGGACTGCGGTTGGGCGCACAGAGGCCTACAGACTCATCGGGCGTTATTACTGGCTGGTAAGGTCTAAACCAAGAGCGCTGAAGTGGTACCATAAATCCATTCTGGAGGGCCAGCGATTAAAGGCCGAGCTTGAATTGAAGAAGACGCTCGATGAGGTCGAACGTATCCGCAATGTGACCATCCAACCGAGAGTACCTCTGCGAAATGATTAATCGCCTCCCCAAGAAAAGAATACTGATTGTCAACTGCTATTTCGATCCGCTGCGCCTTCCCGTCCAGCGGAAATTGAAATTTCCGCCATCCATGACACCGGCCTACCTGGCCGGTATATTCTCATCCCGGCGCTGTAACATCCGGCTTTATGATGAAGTTTACAGCGGCCCCCTGGAGGATGAAAGCCTGGCAGCTTTTCCCGACATGCTGGTCCTCACCGGACTCAATGTCGCCCTGGACCGGATGCGCCATGTTACGGCCTATGTCAAGACCAAGAACCCCAAGGCCATCGTGGTCGCCGGAGGCCCTGCCATCCGCGCCCTCTACCATTATTCACGGCAGTTTTTCGATCACTGCTGCCTTGGGGATCTGGAACAGCTGGCCGAGGTTGTTGAATATGAATTCGGTCTTGACTATGTGTCAGCGCATTTTCTCGAACATGGGTGGATCATGCCCCGCTTCGAGCTGGCCTATTGGACGAAATTGATTTCGCATGTCGAGTCCAGCCGTTATTGCTATTTCCATTGCAGCTTCTGCGCCCTGACCGCTGAAAAACGAAATTATCGGCCCTATGACCTTGAATACGTCCGCAGGCAGATCACCGCACTGGGCCCCAACGCGCTGATCAATTTTATCGACAACAACTTTTGCTCCAACAACCACGCATTCATGCTCAAACGGTTTGACATGATGAAAGAGCTGCATGCTCAGGGTTATTTAAGGAAATGGAGCGCGGAGGTCACCTGCGATTTTTTTTATGACGAAAACAATTTGGCACTTGCGGTCGAGAGCGGTTGCGGTGGCCTTTTTTGCGGCATCGAGTCTTTCGATGATCAGACCCTCGCCAGCTACCGGAAGCAGCAAAATTATCACATGCCGCAGATTGAATTGATTCAGAGATGTTTAAAAGCGGATATCCCCTTTCATTATGGCCTTGTTTTCGATTTTACCCGACGGTCTATCGACCAATTGGCAGCGGAGTGGCGGTTTATTTTGTCCACCCCTGAAATTCCGCTGCCATCCTTCATAACCTTGCCGATCCCGCTTTTGAAAACCCCGCTGTTCTATGAGAGCCTAAAAAACAGGCGCTTCCTGCCCAACCTGCGGCTGCGTGACCTGGATGGCAGTACCATCACCCTGAAGCCCCGGGACAATCTGGCGCATATCGTGGCCTTTATGGATAAGGTAAAAAACCTCTGGGGCTACAAGCTGAAAATATTACAGCACATGAATCAATTTTATCGTCACTACAAAAAATACTTAAGCATGGGAAGTATGGCCATTTCGCAGTACAGCGCCTTACTGATCGGCGCCCCAGGATGGTCAACCCTTCAAATCCCGGCCGGCAAAGTATTACCGGCCCCACTCGGACAACGGCAGAGGACGTTCATTGGATCGCAAGCACGACTCGACAGCGTCTACCAGCCGGCCTTCGCAATCAACGCCAACTACCGACACTATTTCCAGCCAACATTGCTTACCGACAGCGACGGTAACATCTGCGAGGCCCTGCAACCGGATTTGACGCCCGCAGAGAAACACTAGCCGCGCTGCAGCGCCGGCACGATTAGCGGCAATGGCCGACCCTTCACTGCCCGATCGGCAATCGCTCGGGTGTCGTGAGCAACATCGAAGCGGCCCCGGGCGGTATCAGTTCAGGGGCAGGCGACTGAAGTATTCCGCGCTTACGTTGCCGCCCTTGTCGACAGCCACGAGACGGAATTCGAGGTTGGCGGCATTCCCGCCGGTGTTGAGCACCTGGTTATCCTTCAACCAGTAGGCCAAATGATGCGTGCCTTCGTCGACCTCTTTAAATAACCATTTGCCGGCGATGCCGGCATCCCCGATCGGCTGGGTGACAGCAAAGCCAAACGGACCGCCTTCGGGGCCCACCAGTATCCGTACGTAGACATTGTAATAGTCCGCCGAGGCGATGTTGAATTTGATGACAACCACGCGTCCTGTAGTTCGTGTTTCCTCATGGATGGCAAATTCCGTAATATCAGGCGCCGATGGCCGGGTGGGGACGAGCTCGGTGTCATGGCCCTCCGCTCCAGCCTGGATCTTGGGGCAAAGCTCGCCATCGTTCACATCCCAGGTGTGCAGATCGGCGTGGCTTTCAGGGTGTTGATTGCCTGGGGCGGCGATATTCCAATGGGCCGCTTGGGTACCGGTGCAAACCTTCTTGCCACAGGCTTCGTAAGTGTATTCGACCACGCCGTCGCAGCGCAGATTGTCGATATCGTCGATGGATCCGCTCCAGTGCGTACCGTGCCAATCGAGCATATCCGCGAAGGTATAGTAGATACTGCGGTGGGTCAGATCCTCCGAGGTCTGCAGGAGGTTGAGGCGGTCGACTTTGCTCATCGCCTGTGTCTGGCGGGCGCCATGAAAAGGATGATCGTCATCCACCATGAACTTTTCCAAGAATTTTTGGTGCAGATTCCTCATTGCGGCGGCCAGGTCGCACCCCGGGCTGCCAAACGCGTCACTCCGGGCCGCGAATTGCTTAACATCCCCGGGGAAGCCGGTCATGTGAACACCCCGCATGATACCCGTGGCATCCGTCCCCGTTGGAAACAGTTCAAAGGCCTGGAAGATGCCGGCATGCCAGTGGTTATGGCAGAACGGATCAATGAGGTGGGTATCCCGGTAGAGCGCATCGCCCATGTTGAAACCTGTGTTGTAAGGGGAGAAAAGCGGCTGTTTGCTGGTGCCGTACCGCAGCGTTTCGCCCGGCTGCGCCGACCGTTCCTCCCCTGATCGGCTTCTGCGCTCGCGAAGAACTCCGCCGGATAAGAAGGCATTGGATCGGGTCAGGGATATTTCGTATTCGAGCTTTTTAGCCGCTTCCGAAGGGCCACCCTCGACCGTCTTGATCCGTTCCAAATAGCGGATCGCGGATTGGCCGAAATACGTCGGTTCTGTTTCAATGACGTCCACCAGATCCTGATAATGGTCGCCCTGGTAAAGTAAATCGAGCAGGGCCGGTTCCCGGCGGATCAAATGACGCATCGCCAACCTGCCTTCCGGCCCACTCTTTTTGGCGATCCCGACGACATCCACAAGCTGCTTTTCGCTGCGGCCCGGTGCCAGACATGCGGCCAAACGGACAACATCTTCTTTGGACTTGGTCTGGGCAATGATCTTTTCAATGGCCGCATCGACGCGGGGGTGATCGATGCGCGCCACGGTCCGCATGAGCTGGGGGTGCTTCAAAGCCTCTCGGGGTGACTGCCGGACATAGGCGATAAGCCTCTCGATCATATCCTGATGCTCAGCATAGGCGGCCTTTGACCACCGCGCAATCGTATGGCAGGCGGCCTCGATCAATTGCGCGTCCCCGGACGTTATCAAAATTTCCAGTATATCCTGTCGGTCCTTTTCCGGCAGCCTGGTCAGCAACCTTGCCACCCGGGCACGGACGGAGGGATGCACCTGCGGGTCGGCCGTAACGTCACGAATGAAGCTTACGAATTCAGGCGGTGGGAGGGCTCCCTGCGTTTTGCGATAATGGTTGGCCATTAGCATGATACAGTGCATGATAAACGTCTCGGGCAACTCGGATTGTTTGACCAACTGCGCGATCACATCAAGAACAGCGTTGTCTTTCTTGAGTAATCGCAGCAATCCAGGAAAGACGTAATAGCCCAGCGTTCCATTGCCGATTGCTTCCGATGACGCCAGGTCAACCAATATCGCGCCCAGTTCATCAGCCGACTTGGTCGCCAGCAACTGATCGACATGCTGGGTTATCAATTCGCATGTTTTCGCCTTCTTTATGGTGGCGATAAATTCACTTTGCGAGGCATTCATTCTATTGGTCTCCTTTCGGGCAAACTTATGGCATGCCGGCGGCAGGAAATCCTATCCCGTGCCGATCCTTCGAAACAGCCCTCAAAAGAGTTGCCGCACTTGCAGCATCGGTTGATGCCTGACTTTCGGCCCTTGGGCTTTTCATGGCCTGACAGAAATCCGTCGGCATTTTCAGTTGACTGCTCGCGGAAGCCTCCAGAGGGCAAGCGGCCCCTTGGAGGCTTGGACAGGGCAGTTTCAGGTGTCCTGGATTCATCGTCGGGTTGTCCATGGATCAGATGCGCTTTGGCAGCCGTGGCGCTGGACTGGCCGGGTATAAATGGTGCGATGGGAACCAGGATGACAGGAATTCAGAGGCGGGCTTGAGGTTGTCGGATTAAGGTGCGGCTGCGGATAGGTGATGACTTGATTTATTTTCTTTAAAACGCCCCGGTGGCGGCTGTCAAATATAAAGATGGCCCCCACTGCCGTGATGGGGGGGAAGTGCCAAGCCCCTCAAAACAAAGGATCCGTTTCCACGGAAGATTTCAAGGGTCCCTGGTGATTTCAGCATCGGTACTGCTCAACCGATGCCCTTTGCCAGCTCCCGTATCAAGCTATTTAGGCGTTATATGTGAACATCATACTATAAAATATGGTTCTTCTCCCAATTAGTTGGGAGAAAGGGTCCAAGGGGTCTAGGATTCAAGTGGCCAAGGGTTTGTTCTCTGGAGATTTAATCAGAGCTTTCAGCATTCGCTCGATTGACCCCATTTCCACTGCTAATTTTGGAAAACGTTTCGATACACTATATAGATGCAAACAAAGCGCATATGCTTTTTGCCATACTTGCCATTCTTTGTAATTTTTTAGTATTTCACCTGGATCCTTGACCCCTTGACCCCTGGAACCCTTATGATCCCGAGATGCCCAAGCGCTAATACCCTGTGACCCAATTGCTCATTTGCACCAACTATTCGGGAGAAGACCCTAAAATATACCGCACAGAGACGCTGGAAGAATATTCATTCGGAAAATTTGTCCGGCAGCGCGATGTCCATCTGGCGCAGGGAGGTAAATTCACCGGCAAGATCCGGTTCACCGAGCCTGGCGAGGATCGTCTGCCGGACACGGTCGCGCAGTTCGATGGCGCCCTGCCAGCCTGAAAGTATAACCCCTGGCAGCAGGTGACCTGAGTTGTTTTCTCGGATTCCGATCAAGGCCTTCGCGTTCGAAAACTAGTTGAATTCTGGATCACGCGTCATGGAAGATCTATGTTTTGGTTGGTTTTTGAGAGCCAAAAAAGGGAACGGTTAAGGGTGCCGCCCCCCATTTTTTGGGGAAAAATAGAACCAAAATTATTCACCTATAAGCAAAATATTTCCTAAATGCTGTGTAACCCATTACCGAATCCATTCCGCACCTGAAAATGACCGATGCGATCTCGCTGAAATCTAACACAAATTTTAGTCTCGCTAAAATTTAAACCAGTAGCATGTTTTTTGCATATGGAAGGACCGAGTGCCAATGATAGAATGGTATATTTCACTGCGCTGCAAGAATAACTTCCTCTCATCAACTTTCTTAGTCCGCGGTACTCACCTCAAAGCAGGTCAGCCCTAAACAATTCCGTAAAGTGTAGATGATTTTCGATGGACAGTTGCTTCATCGATCGGCTCCGTGTTTTTCAGTGATGCGTTCTTTCGGTTTTCATGCTCGCATTCATAGCGGCATTATTGCTCCTTTACGGCCGTGCCGAACGCGATAACACGAGGGCCGATCAAGACGCCCTTCAAAGTAATTGCCTGGACAGGCCTCCAGGATTTCCGCGATGGGCTGGACGGAAAGGGGGTGATGGGGTTCGAGACGTAACGCGATATAATTTTCGGATGAAAGGAGGAGAACATGAAATTTAGGCAGCAAAAGCAATTCTTAAGGCCTTTGGCGCTTATTGGATTAACGCTTTTATTAGCCCTGGGATTTGCAGCTCAATCCCAGGCGGTCCAGGTCACCATCGCGGATGCGACCGGCTACGGATACAACACGGCCGCTTACATGGATAATGGACGCTACGTCGGATGCGGTCCGACCTCAGGCGTCATGATTCTGGATACCTATGACAATCGCCTGGCCACACCAGGCGACCTCGTGCCCGACCCGCTGGGCACGGCCTGGGATCTCCACTACAATTACATGAATACCGGAGCGGACGGATTCGGGCCAACTGCCGACATGCACTTCGGCCTGGAGGACTACACCGCCGACATGGGCCACTATTTGGATGCCGTCGTGCACGTGGAACCGACCACGTACGATCCCAATGATTGGACAGCATATAGCATCGGCGATGACCTTGCCACGGATGCCACCTTCTGGAACACCACCACTTGGGACATCCTTGACCTGGCTTTTCTCAATTTCATCAAGCCTGAGATCGATGCCGGCGACCCCGTGATGCTGACGGTCGATTCGGACGGGAATGGTGGCACGGATCACTGGATGGTCGGCGTGGGCTACGATCTTGAAGCCATGATGTGGGCGGGCTACAACACCTATGATTCGACCCTGCACTGGTACGACGTCGAGTCGGCATTCATTGCCGGCAACACCATGGGTGTGGGTTTTGTGCGGACGTTTGATTTTGTGGCCGGTGAAGGCCCGATCACGACTCCCGAGCCGTCGACAATGATGCTGTTAGGCCTCGGCCTGCTCGGTCTTGCCGGGATGCGTAGGAAAATACTGCGCAGATAACCTCAGGCAAAGCATATCGTAGGGTTAAAGGCGGTCGCTGACCGCCTTTTTTCATGACTTCCGGCCAACGGTTCGCCCCCCCCGGCCCACTGCACCTGGCACCCTCCACGACCCTGCCGGTAATACGTTGCCCTGGTGTGTCTGCTATGGCCGGAAGGCTCCGGTGGACGGGCCGGTCAAAGAGGCCTGCCCTGGATGCGAAGGTTCAGTGCCGGAACGAAACGTCCACCTCTCCCCCCGATCTTACCGCACCTGCAAATGGCGCGGCCGCCGACCCTCATTCGATGGCAAAAATAACCGTAACCTGCCTTTCGATTGTCAGGTCGCCGATCTCGATGGGCGTCCCTTTGAGACCCGGGGCCATTTCCGCACGCACGGGCCCGGGTGGGGATGGCGAACCATAGCGGATTTTAAGTACACGGGCGATTGTGACACCGGCGGCCCGGGCCAGATCTTCAGCGATACGGCGTGCATCTTCAGTGGCCTGTACGGCAGCCTTGCGGGCAAGGGTATCCATTTGGGAGTGGCTGAAACCAAGCCGGCCAATACGCCCGCTGCCCGCTTCTGCAGCCGCGTCGATAAACAGGCCCAGCTTATCCACCGCGGTCGTCTCCAGCCGAATGGTGTTGCTGACCCGGTAACTGGCAGGACTGTTTCGATTTTTTTGGTTGTAGACCGGGTAGAGATGAAACTGCGTGGTGGCGATACGATCGACGGGATCCTTTTGCTGTTTGAGCGCCATCATCAGTTTCTCGGCCTGGGAAGCATTCTGTCGGATGGCATCTTTGGCGTTGGCGGCACGCGTTTCGATCGTAAAGGTCAACACTGCCCGGTCCGGGCGTTCTATAACGGTTCCCCGTCCGGCAACTTCGATGGTGGCCGGGGCCATCGCCTCCGCCGCTGCTTGGTTAAGGGGCGACAAAAGAACCAGCACCATGAACGACAGGTTCAAAAGAAAAAAAGGCATGGTTGTTTCCCTCCAAGGTTGGAAAAGCATTCGGGACATTCGTCCATAAATACCCTTCGGTGACCGGATACACCTACTTGTGAGATCATTCCAACGTCTTTAATCCTTTCTGTATCCGTATTGCTCAACCAGTGGTGTTCGTCAATTCATATATCGAGTTATCCTAACCGGTATATTTTGGAATCTAAAATGGATATAGCTTCGCGCGCCGATAAAGGAAAACTCATCCGGAAGGCTTGCCGGGCAGCGCGATGTCCATCTGGCGCAGGGAGGTAAATTCACCGGCAAGATCCGGTTCACCGAGCCTGGCGAGGATCGTTTGCCGGACACGGTCGCGCAGTTCGATGGCGCCCTGCCAGCCGGGCTCGCCCGGCCGGCAGACGCGGCCGATATCCACCCGCACCCGGCCTCTTCGCGGGAACCACGAGCCGCCGCGCAAAATGTTGCGGGTCCCCTGGATGGTGACCGGAACCACCGGCAGTTGCTCCTCGCTGGCCAACACGAAGGCCCCCATCTGAAACGGCAGCAAACCGGGCATGCGCTGCAGGGTTCCTTCGGCGAAGAAAAGCGGCCGGGCGCCCCTGCGGGTGCCGGCGCTGATTTTGCGGGCATCCGCCACCCCCTGCTCGGCATCAAACCGGTGCACCGGGAAGATCTCGATTTTCCTCAGCGCCGGGTACAATAGCGGGTTCCGCACCAGTTCCGCCTTGGCCACGAAATTACACGGCTCCGGCAGCACCGCCGTCAGCAGGATCGAATCGATATAGCTCATGTGGTTGGCCACCAGGATATAGGGTTCATGGGCCGGAAGATTCTCCGCGCCATGGGTCCTCACCCGAATGCCGGAAAGCCAACAGATCGTGCGCACGGCGGCCGCAACCAACCGCCAGCAACGCTCCCCGGCCGGCGACACCATCACGGCGCACCAGACCGGGATGATGAAAAGGGCCACCACCAGCCAGACATATCCGGCGTAGAGCAGCGCGGCAACATTTCGTATGGTTCGACGCAGCGTGGGGCGAACGCCGGCCACGCCCATTTTGACCAGCTGCAGCCAGACAGCCGCCCTTTTGGCGCCTAGATGCCCGCTCTCATAGAGCTGCCGGCAGGCCGAACGGCGGATTTTGCCGCTGGAAGTCTTCAACACCGTTCCGGGCGCGCCGATGACGATGTCGTCCGGGGCCAGGCCGAGCAGATCGACCGTTACCGCCTTGATTTCTTTTTGCAGCCTGGCCAGGTCCTTATCCCCGGTCATCCGCGATTCCGTGAGCACCACCAGCCGCTCGGAAGGTCCATCCCGCTGGTGGGCGGCAAAGGCCGCCGTGCACCCTTTGCGAATGCCTTCGATATTTCCCACCACCTCCTCCAACTCGTGGGGATAAATGTTGCGGCCGCCCCGGATGATGACATCCTTCTTACGCCCGGTGAGATAGACCTCGCCCGCTGCAATGTAGGCCAAATCCCCGGTGTTCAGCCATTTTCCGTCAAACAGCTTCCGGGTTTGCTCCGGGTTGCGATAATATCCGCTGGAGGAGGACGGCCCCGTAAACTGCAGCTGTCCCTCCTCGCGTTCGGGCAACTCCCGGCCGCGCGAATCGACGATGCGGATCTGGTGGCCCGGCAGTGGCTTGCCGCATCCCACAAATTCAAGAGCTTCCGGGCCCTCCGCCCCTGCGGCGTCAGCCTTGCCGGTGGCGGTAAAGGTGTCCCGCCGGATGCGGTCGATGCGGATACCGCGGCCAAGCTCCGGAAAGCCCAGCCCGAGAGTGGTCTCTGCCAGCCCGTAGACCGGTGTCAGGGCCTTCGCGTCAAAGCCGTAGGGCTGAAAGCGGCGGATAAAACGCCGCAACGTGTCGGGAACCACCGTTTCGGCGCCGTTCAGGGCCAATCGCCAGGTATGCAGGTCCAGCCCTTCCAGATCGCTGTCACGCAGGCGGGTGGCACAGATTTCGTAACCGAAATTGGGGGAGGCCGAGATGGTGCCGGCATACTGATGGATCGCCTGCAGCCATCGTTGCGGCCGCGCCAGGAAGGACAGCGGCGACATGACCACCAGACGGCAGCCGTGGCAGAGGCTTCCGAACCAGGCGCCGATCAGGCCCATATCGTGATACAGCGGCAGCCAGCTGACAAAGACATCGGCCGGCGTCACCCGGCAAACCCGCCCCATGATGTCGATATTGGTCAACAGATTGCCGTGGGAGAGAATGACCCCCTTGGGATCCCCGGTGCTTCCCGATGTGTACTGCAAAAAGGCCGTGTCATTCAGGGTCTGCCGGGGCGCGATGGGCTCCGGCCGCTCGGCATAGAGATCGTCCACCGTGACGATTTTGCGCAGCTCGGGCACCTGGCTTTTGAGCAGCCGGCCGACGGCCTTGACCGCGGGCACGGTGACCAGGATGGCGGCCTCGGCATTGGCCATGATCTTGCGGTGCCTGCGAATGTGCTCCTCGATCTGGGAGGGACGGGCCGGGGGATAAAGCGGCAGCGGGATCGCGCCGCAGTATAGAATGCCCATAAAACAGAAAAAATAATCCGCGCCGGTGGGCAGCATGATGGCCACTGTCTGCCCCGGCTCGAGTTGCATCGCGCGCAGGCGTGCGGCCGCCTTCAAGCTTTCCACATGCAGCCTGCCGTAGCTGATGCGCTGGGGTCCCTCTTCCGCCAGAAGGGTTATATGCACTTTCCCGGGATGAAGATCGACCTGACGTTCCAGCACTTCCAGCAGACTGCGGACGCCGGACAGCCGGACACCGCGCCTCCCGGATGTATCCCGTTCGACCGGCATCTTGTCTTTAAACAGGATCGTCTCCGCCGGGGTCGGCAAACGGCGGCCGAGGTGGCGCAGCAGATCCCGCGGCGTTTCGGCGGTGGCCATCACCTTTTCCGGGAAATGGCCGCCGAACGCTTCCTCCAGACGGGACAGGAGCTCCATCCGCGCCAGGCTGTCCAGGCCGAGGTCACGATCCAGGGCACTGTCCAGCGTGATATCCTGATGCCTGACGGCACGGGGGTGTAATTCAGCCATCAGGCTGACGATCATCTCCAGCAGCATGTCACCAGAGTTGTCAGCAGGCATAGCCACCCCTTTGCATTTATCCGGGGTCAAACCAAAGGTGACGGAAGACCTTCACACGCTTCCAGAATGGTGCCAAGCATCTTGTGGCGCTCATCTCTTTCGGCACGTTTATAAACCTTGAGGAAATCGGAGGTAAGGTAACCCATGGCACATCTCCCGTTTTCGTAGGTAAAAGTAAGCACGATTCACCGCCTTGGCTCGAAAATGCCCCGCCCAAAACATCGAGGGCACAAAAAAATGGCAATGGGTAATTATTATGAACTCCTCAACAACGTGCGTTTGACCGGCGACTGGGAGGCCTGGATCGATTTCTTCGCCGAGGCGGTCATCGTTACCGCCACCCAGGCGGTCGAGACGGCACAGCAACGCCTTGATCTGTCGCGCCAGGATCGCGACAAAATCAGCGGCTTGGGCCGGGCGGCGACATCCAGCCTGCAAGTCCACCGGGCGCTGATGGCGCATCCCATCGCGACCTCGGGTTCACTGGTTGGGAAAACCGGTATGACCCCGGCGACCGTTAACAAGGCGCTTGGCCATCTGGAGCAGCTCGGCATCGTCAGGGAGCTGACGGCCCAAAAGCGCAACCGTCTGTTCAGCTAGGCGGGCTATATCAAAATCATGCGGCGCGGCGCGGAGCTGCCGGACAGATAGGTCAATTCGATACCGGTTTCAGTAGAATCCCCAGGCGCTGCCGGCCGTCGATTTTCATGGTCAGCGGGGCCGGTGCGACGGCATGGACGATATGGGTATCCCGCTGGACGGCATCCAGAGACCGGATCCAGTCCCAATCCAGGCGGTCGGCGTCGGACACGCCGACATGCAGGTAAGGGATACCCAGGGTCGTAATATTATGAAAAAAGTGGGACCCTTGGGAGGGTTCGGCATTGATCGACGGGTGGGTGGCCTCGATGATGGTCCCCACGCCGCAGATGTCTCCCCAGGCCACCGGAATCCCCAGCCAGCGGTCGGCCGATCCCCAACGCCCGGGACCGATCAGGATGTATTTCTTCCCGGAGGCGGCCAGGCCGGCATTGATGCGCGCAATCTCGCCGGCCACCGCAACCGTCTCGGCCGGGTCAAATTTTTCCGGAACCACATAGACGATATCACACATCGTGCGGTTTACCGTATTGCCCAGGGCCTGGTGGGAAACGCAAAAAGCGCGGTCGCGTTCATCATCCGCGATTTCCACCGCCAGCATATCCTCACGGGCGCTCATGGGCCGTATCTGCAAAACCGCCAGCCGGGCCGTCGGGTGCGGGCCGGGTCCGAAATCCACGGCGAATTCCATCTCCACCGGACATCCGAGTCTCTCCTGTCCCAAGGCCAGCAGGGTCGTCAGGATCTCCGCCAGCGGAAAGATTTTGTGCTTCAGGAGGGCGGCAAAGGTCACCACAGGATACCCCGCGCGGGCGGGCGCGTCCCTGAGGCGCCCTTCCTCGGGATCGTAACTGCTGGTCAGCAGTTGCACCGGGTATTCCCCCATACAATCGGCAACCTCCCGCCAGGCCAAGGTAACGGCATCGTCGACGCCCAGGCGACAGGCTTCCTCGCCCATTTTGAGAGCGTAGAAATGCTGTTGGGCGTTTTTCAGGATAGCATCCACGGTGGCGCGCTCGGGCTGAACGTCCGGCATCCGCGGCGAAAAACGCAAATTCTGCTTGCCCTCCATGACGTAGCGGCCAAGCCCCAGGGCAATGTTGGCGATACCGTCCTGCGGCTGCATGCGCGCGAAGGGGTAGTAGTTCAAGGATTGGGCGATGCCTGCCAGCGATGGGTAAAAGTGATTCCCGTAACGGCTCCCGATGACTTTCTGGATCACGACCGCCATTTTCTCGCTTTCGATGCGATTGCCGACACGTCTGGAAAAAGCCCGGGGCTGGCTGAAGTAGGTGGAGGCATAAACCATCTTGATGGCATCGAGAAGCTGCGCCAGCCGACAGCCCAAATCGGGGTGATCGTTGGCCAGCATGTAAGTTTTGTACAGCCCGGCATAGGCCTTGAAACGGGCATCTTCCAAAACACTCGATGAACGCACCGCCAGGGGTTCGCGAACGTTTTCGAGGAAGGCCTCGAGCTGCGATTTCAGTTCGTCCGGAAAATCGCCTTGCCGGAAGCGCCGGGCGATGACCTCGTCGGGCAGTTCCTCTGCGATGACAGACCCGAGCTGGTTCAGGCGCACAAAGTCATCGAAGTGATCGGTGGTGACCACCACCGTCTGGGGTACGATAATGTCCACATCGCCGAAGGTCTCGCGCAGGGACCTCTCCCGGTGGAGCATCGCTGCCATGTAGGCCAGCCCGCGGGCCTTGCCGCCAAGGGAGCCCTTGCCGATCTTCAGGAACTCCGTATCCGGATCGAAACGGTCCCGATCGAAATTGACGATGACCCCCTTTTGGCGCCGCATCCGCTGATCCTTGATCATCCGGATGAGATGGCGGCGATGCTGGGAGACGCTGTGGAAATCACTGTCGCGCACCGGTCTGACCCTGGCGGCCAGTTCGACTTCGGCCATGGAGAAAAACCAGCGCGAAAAATCGTTGCGGTTGCAGTGAAACACAAAAGTGTCATCCGGGATGACGCGCAGCTTCTGTTCCAGAGTGTAGATATCGGTGGCTTTGTCGATCGGCCGCCCGTCGGGGGACCGGAAGACAAAATCGCCGAACCCCAGATAGTCCATCAGGAAGGATCGGATCTGGTCGTGCAGACCGGCGGCATTCTTGTCGATGAACACCGCCGGAATCGTCGCGGCCAGCTCGGCGTTGTGGGGCTCCGAACTGGCCAGCAGCAGGGGGATGTCGAAGCGGTCGTGCCGGATGTATTGCAGCAACGCGATGCCCGCCCCGGCGTCAGGCCGCCCCGCGCGTGGGAACCGAACATCTGAAATCACCCCGAGGACGTATGGTTTGAAGCGCTCGTAAAGGGCCAGGGCGTTCTCGAAGCAATCCGCCAGAAGAATTTTGGGGCGCGCCCGCATGCACAGCAGACGATGCTCTTCGTTCAGGCCGTCATCGATGACGAACTGGGTCTCCGTCACCAGTTCCTTGTAAAGAATCGGCAGGAGAGACGATCGATAGTAGGGCGAATCCTCCACAAACAGGATCACACGGATGCCGGCGCAGCGGGTATCGTTATCGGCGTTGAACCGATCCTCTACGCTTTTGATGATCGCCAGCAGGATATCGGCCTGGCCGGCCCAAAAAAAGGTATCGTCGATGGCCTCGGCCAGCCCCTCGGGCACGGGATCCGTATCCGGCAATGTCTCCTGGTGGGTCAGCAGCACCACCGGCATACCGGGGTCTTTTTGTTTGATGCGTCCCCCGATGCGGTAGGCATCCCGGCCCACCCGGTCGGTGATAATGATGACCAGGTCGAAATTTTTATGCCCGAGGTGTTCGAGGGCTTCCGCTGTTGACGAGGCCCACTCCAGACGGGGGGGGCGGCTCAGGTACAACCCGCGATATTCATGGATGATATGCTCGGAAAGCCGGCACTCTTCCTCCATGATCCAGGCTTCGTAGGCGGTGGAGACCAGGAGGACACGATGCACCTTTTTTTTCATCAACTCATGAAACAGCTTGAAGCGGGATTCGGTCTGCGGTGTTTCCATGAGTTCCTGCACGAATGAATTTCCTCCTGCCAGTGACCTCATCATCGTTTCGGAGGCCATGATACGATTTCCGTCGAATTGGTTTCGGGACATGTATCATCAATAGTGGTCCGTCTCAACATTTTTAGTATGTAATAAGTCTTCTGGTCAGGTTAACAGTTCATTCCCCCGCCGTGATGACCAAAGACGTGTTCAGGTTGTTCAAAATCGTCGGCACGCTTTCGTAGAAGCCATCTCAAAATTAGAATTTTCGTTCGAGATACGGCGTGACCAAGAATTCCCGTAAAGCGGGACTTCCCATCTGATTGAACCTTCAACGGTGGGTGCAACCCGCATAGGCGCCCCGAAGGAAGTGCCCTTGGGGTACATACTCAAGTATGTCGAGGATCTGAAACGAGGGCACAAAAAAGGCAGAGCCTCAAAGAGGCTCTGCCGGTGGGGTCCATTTCAGGTTCTGCTATGTTCAGGCTGTTCAGCTCAGTTCGGTAGGGTCATAATTGTGGTGCCTTTGGGATTGAAGCTCTGCCGTTTGTCTCAGACCTTGCAGGTCGCGTATTTGTTGATGTTCGCTGCACAGCTGTTGATGTAGTATCCAAGGATCGCTATCGTCAGGATCGTTCCTATCATGGGTCACCTCCCAGGGGCTTATCCCGCCACATCGATGCCCATATCACAGCCCAGATGAGGATCGGGATTTTCACATTCGTGGTTGAAATGACGCGTATCCACGTGGCCTTCGTTATCGTCTTTGAAGTAGTCTTCGCTGCGTGTATTTTCCATGGTGTGTCTCCTTGTGGTTGAGTATTTCTGATTGCTCACTTTCCTGACTGATAAGCTATGAATGGAACCGGATCTGGCAATAGGGGACTAATCGCAGATAAATAATAGGTCAAAACTATCAATAAAGAAGTGGCTATAGGGGGAAGGGATGTTCGGCGTTGTGACGGGCCGGCGCGGGCCGCTTTGCATTCAGCGGCCCTGCATCACTTCAATAATTTTCCGGTCGACGTTCTCCATGCCCTGGACGCACAGCTTGCCCAAATTCCGAATGGTGGTCTCGGCGCCGTTGCCGACGATGCCTTCCCCGTCGGAGATGAAGATATCGTTTTTGGCCAGCCGTGCCGAAAGGATCGCCTCGGATGAGGCCGTGGCCAGCTTAAACGCACAGCCGCCTTTAGCGCCGTCGCACACCATACCGGCCAAGTCGCCGCCCATATTGTTGATGGCCCCGGCGATCTGGTCGTCGTTGCAGCCGATCAGCCAGGCCACGGATACGCATGCACCGATCCCCGCCGCGATGGCACAGCCGCACACCGGGGAAAGGCTTCCGGTGAACTCCTTGATGAAAATCGTCACCAGGTGGCTGAAGGCGAGAGCGCGAACCAGCTTTTCCCGGTCCAGGTCCATCTCCCGGCAGACCATCAGCGGAGGGATGATGGCGGTGATGCCGTGGTTGCCGCTGCCGGCACTGCTCATGACCGGCATCTTGACGCCGGCCATCCTAGCGTCGGTGGCGGCGGCGGTAAACATCCGCACCCTGTTGATGAGGCTATCCTCGAGGTCACCGCTTTCGATGAGCTTGCCCAGCCCGGCCCCCAGCCCGAGACCGGAGGACTCCTTCAGACCGATATGGGCCATCTGCATGTTCATCTGCGCACCCTCTTCGAGGAAAGCGATCATTTCATACGGAATTGTTTCGATAATCTCCCGCAGCTGCCGAATGGTGAGGCCACCGAGTTTTTCCACGGTCACGGTGTCGTTGTCCGACGATTCGTCTTCCTCCGGTTCCTTCCGGAAAAGAACATCGCCGTTTTTCTCCACCAGAACAATGTTGGTATGATTGTTCAGGATGACACAGCGGGCCGAACCCTGGTCGCTCTTCACGACGGCCTGGATGTAGAAGTTGGCCTTGTTTTCTTCCAGCTCGACGGTGATAACCTGGCGTTCCATGATCTTTTTCGCCGCAACGATACAGGCCGCGTCCACATCCTGCAGCAACTCCAACCCCAGGGCCGGCCGGCCGCACACGACCGCCAGGGCCACGGCGATGGGAATTCCGGCTTCGCGGGTACCGGGAATGCCCACACGCATGCCGTTTTTGAAAATATTGGGGCTGACCCGGATGTCGATGGCCCGAAGTTCGCCGCTAAGCTCTTCCAGGGCACACGCCGCAGCAAGGGCGACGGCAACGGGCTCGGTGCATCCCAGGGCCGGCTTTACTTTGTCTTTGAGGATGGAAACAATGCGGTCGTAGTCCATTTTCGAAGGCTCCATTGTGCCGATCGGTTGTTAGCCCAAACATTTGATGAAATTATGATGGTCACCTATAGGTATGGATGCAACAAACCATTCAATTTTTCAATCGCAAAACCGCAAACGGACCCTTTGTCCCCGTCCGGCCCTATTTTAGCCCCTTCAAATAAAAAAAGGGCGCGCTATCTTGTGTCCGTCCATAAATGGTAGATTTTGGTTCCTGGCAAGGCCCGAGCGCGTTTTCCCGCTCCGCGGGATATTATCCCGCTATGCGTGACTTCCCATCTGATCGATTCCGATCGGTGGGTGTCAACCGGAGGAATAGTCCGCTATTTCGAGGATTGAAAACGAGCGAGAACGCCGCCAGGGGCCGAAAGATGCCTTTTATGGATGGGCACTATCTAAAACGATAGCCCGCCCCGACCCTCATCATTACAGACGCTTGCGCGATAGAATCAAGCCGCCTTTTCCAGCTCGGAGATCTCCTCGGCGGTCATCACGCGATCGATGTCCAACAGGATTTTGACCGCCCCGTCCATATTGGCCATACCCAGGATGTAATGGGTATCGACCTTGGCCCCGAATTCCGGCGGCGCCTCGATCTCCTCGGCCTTGATCGGCAGGACTTCGGTCACGGCATCCACCACGATGCCCATCTGGAGTTTGGCGTCCTGGCCTTCCACCTCGACCACGATGATGCAGGTGCGATCCGTATAGTCGATCTCGGCCATGTCAAACCGCATGCGCAGGTCCGTCACGGGAATCACCTTGCCGCGCAGATTGATGACCCCCTTGACGAAGGCGGGGGTTCGCGGAACGCTCGTGATAGGCATCATGCCGATGATCTCCCGGACCTTCAACAGGGAAACGCCGTAATCCTCATCGGCCAGTTTAAAGGTCAGGTATTTGCCTGCTTTGGTTTCATCCATTTCTCGATTCCTTTTTGATTTTAGGGCAACCCGTGGATCACAGGATACGGCCCATCGTCAATCCACCGGTCACGGTAAAGTGATATACAAACCATTCTTATGGAAAAAGCACCCAGCTTATAGGGGCGGCCTCACGGACTTCAATGCGACCAGGGCCATATTCCCCTGAAGAAGGGTTATCGGCCTGTGGGGCCATACACTTTAGCCCGAAAATTTCACCCTGCGGGCACGTGAAATAACCGGGTTGGCCCTATTCCACCGACCTGTTTGTCAACTTTTAGGGGGCCTGCTCGTCTGATCTCCTAAAGCCCGCCGCTACAGACATTGTCACGGGGGCGCAGGATGGTTAGTCTCTTGATGTCAGAAGGGAGGTTGCCGTGCGATATATCGCCAGTTATGCCCTTTTCCTCATTGTCGGCCTTTGGTATGCGCCGGCGTGGGCCGATATCTACATCTGGGTCGATGACGAAGGTGTCCGGCACATCTCCAACGTGCACGCCCCGCCCCGGGCCAAGCTTCTTTTACGGACGGATGAAACACCACCCCGAGCGGATGACCGCCAGACCCGCCAGGCAACTGAACGACAGCGGGAACTGGAGCGAGAACAGGCGGAAATCCAGGAACGCGAGGAGCAGCTGGCCCGCAGGGAAGCCGAACTGGAGCGCCGGATTGAAGCGGCCGAAAAAGACGTCGAAGCGGCCCGGGACCGCATCGAAGCGGCTGAAGCCCGTTACGAGCGCGAACGGAAGCAGGCCATCGCGTTTTCCTATGTCACCCGTCCCTATAAGTTCGGACATTACCGTTATAAAAAACGCTCTTACGGCTATCGGCATTACCGGCCCAAGCGGCACCATTATCGACCGGCACATCGATACGGCCTGTCCATAACCGGGCGCCCCCTGCGCCTGGGCTCCACCGTCATCACCATCCAAAGCGGGCGACACGCATATCGGAAGCATTCCCGCCACGGCAAGGGATTGGCAGGCCCCCGGCGCCATGCCGGCCGCCAGGCAGGTTTTCGCGGCCACCCCCGCCGCAATCATTGAAAGACGCTATCCCGTCGCCATCCGTGCCGCAGTCGCCTCCAAGCCCCCGATCTGTCCGAAAGCTCCGCTAACAATCACAGTCTGCTGTTGGTATCAGCCCCAATATGGCCTGAAATCTTCGGAATAGACCGCCAGGCCCGCCGCAAAGGGGTTGTTATTGAGGCCGGAATTGGGATATGTCTTAACGGATATTGTGCATCGGTTTGATCCGAAGCGCCTGTCACGGGGATAGCGACGGGGGCAGCGCCGGCAGGATTGAACACCATCATAACATAGCGCCTGCACTACGATAGACGGGCAAAAATTATCACCATCAAATGAAGTCGAACATGGAGGATTAAATGACAAATTTTCTGTTCGTATTGAGCAAAGATGACAACGAAGCGGCCACCAGGTGTTTTCAGTTTGCCAAAATCGCCTATGACAAGGGGCACAAGGTCAATATGTTCTTTATCGATGAGGGGGTCATGTGGGCCGACAAATCCCGCGATTTATCCATCAAGACCACGACGGGGGACTGCCCCCAGGATTACCTGCCCTACCTGGTTGAAAAAGAAGTCGAGACCGGCATCTGCACGCCCTGTGCGAAAAATCGCCAGCTCGACGAAGCCGGCTTTTTCACGAACATGCAGTTGGACGGCGGCCCGCATCTCATCGACATGGCCGCGGAAGCCAAAGTGTTCAATTTCTGAAAAATCTGCGGCTATTGGTATGGCGGAGGTTACCGATGAAAAATAATGCGATGGTTTTAAGATTGGTTGTTCTATTCATGGTATCCTCCGCACTCTTTTTATTGTCAGGCTGTGCTTCCACACCCAAAGTTCAAGGTACTGAAGGTGAGCTTTGGATTGGAAAATTGTCCGGGATGATCGATGCCGATCTCGATATGTACTTTTCTCTTGTTGAAGAAGAGGAGGATACCTACCAGGTAAAAGGCAACTTCCAAGGGGAAATAGGAAGCGTCGCGGGAGGGCATGGCAGCGGGACAATGCAAGGGGTCATTAAAGGCAAGATTGTAAAAGGTGCTGTTGATATCCGCATGCGGGGCAATGCAACCGTAAGCGAGGGTTCCGCTGCGATCACCGGTAAAATGGCCGGGTCGTTATCGAATACCCAGGCGTTCGGCAGCTGGAATATTGATGCCCGCAGCAGCGAGGGATCACACCGGTTTTCAGGTGAATGGCGCGCGGCAAAGACGGATGCGGCCGATCCGTGATCGGCGACCTTTTCCAATTGATGATCAACGCCCGTTTCTCCCAACAGGAAAAGGGCGAGGCAAAAGATATCCCCGCATAGCGCTCCCTTTTTACCCGCCTTCTTTCAACCCACGCGCAATCCCCAAAGCATTGAGTTGGTGACCGCCTTGGTGTACCGTGACAGTGCATGCCACCTCTAAGGCTTTTTTTGGATCTACCGGCAACAGCCGATCCGTCTAAACTTGATGAGGACCGCAAACGACATGGGGATCCATTTCCCGCACAAATGGCTGGTATTCTTCCTGGTGGCCGCCGGTGTATTCATGTCCACCCTGGACTCGAGCATCGTCAATATCGCCCTGCCATCCATCATGGCCGACTTCCAGGTAACGCTGGCGGTGATCGAATGGGTGCCCATGATCTATCTCCTGACGGTTTCCTCGCTCCTGCTGACCTTCGGCCGGCTCAGCGATATCCGGGGGCGGCGGCTGGTGTACTGCGGAGGGTTCGTGATTTTTTCCGCGGGCTCGCTGCTTTGCGGCATGGCAGGCAGCGCGCCGGGGCTTATCGCCTCCCGAGCCTTGCAGGGGGCCGGCGCAGCCATGCTCATGGCCTGCTCCCAGGCTCTGGTGGTGGATGCCTTTCCCCTGGCTGAACGGGGGCGCGCCCTGGGCATGATCGGCATGGTGGTGGCCGCCGGCCTGACCACCGGCCCGGCGCTGGGCGGCCTGATTCTGCAGCATTTTTCCTGGCGGGTTATTTTCTATATCAACGTCCCCATCGGCATGGTGGTCACGGTGGCCGCCCTGCGGATCCTCCCGCGCATGCCGCCGGTCAAGCGCCATGAACCTTTGGACTGGATGGGCGCCCTGCTGCTGGCGGTTTGTTTCAGCGCCCTGATCACGGGTCTGAGCCACTTCAACGAATGGGGGGCGACCTCCACGAAGATGGGCCTGGCCGTGTTTTTTTTCATTGCCAGTGCCGCCGGGCTCATGCAGATTGAAAAGCGGAACGCCCACCCCGTTTTCGACCCCGCCCTTCTAAAAATCAGGCTTTTCATCCTGCCGGTGGCGGCGGCGGTGATCCTGTTTGTCAGTCTCTTCTTCATCACGTTTCTCATGCCCTTCTACATGGTCCATCCCCTGGGCCTTTCCATGCACCGGGTCGGCGCCACCATGATGATCCCCTTTGTCTTCCTGTTTTTTTTCGCCCCGCTGGCCGGCGCGCTCTGGGACCGGATGGGATCGCGCCTGCTATGCACCCTGGGCATGGCCATGATGGCCGTGGCCCTGTTCCTGCTTGCGCGCCTTTCCGCCCAGGCCACCACAATGGACATGGCCTGGCGCCTTGCCCTGGTCGGGATCGGCATCGCGGTTTTCGTCTCCCCCAACAGTGCGGCCGCCATGAGCGCCGTGCCGTCCCGGCACCGGGGGATTGCTTCCGGCAGCGTGGCAACGGCACGCAACCTGGGAATGGTGATCGGCGTGGCCACGGCCGGCCTGATTTTCAACAGCACCTTCCGGAGCCTCAACAACGGGCAGGATCTGAAAATTTACACGCCGGCGTTGGAACCGGCTTTCCTGGCCGCATTTCAAAAAGCCATGCTGGCCGGCGCTGCCGTGGCAGCCTTTGGCGTCGTGGTGGCTTTCCTCAGGGGTCAGGACAGCGGCCGCCCCAAAGCGTAGCCTGTTCAGAGGCAGACCTTTTGCTGAAAAAGGACATTTCAAGAAATGTCCGGGATAGAAGCCTCTGGAAGGGACCGATTGACACGGTCGGGGTGGTTTCTTCGGGGGGCCTCTGGCGCTTGGCGGGGTCTGACCGGGAAAAAAACGGTAAACCGCGTCCCCTGCTTCTCAACGCTATGGACATCGATGGCGCCATGATGGTCCTGTACCGCACTCAACACCACTGTCATTCCCAATCCGGTGCCGCTGCGGCCCATTGTCTTGGTGCTGAAAAACGGCTCGAAAATTTTGCCGACTTCTTTATCTGTCATACCGACCCCATTGTCGGCCACCTCCAATACGACCCCCTGCCCTTTCATACAGCCGATAGCCGGTTTGCAGTCCTCAGCGCCAATGCATCGCGCGGTCGAAATGTCAATCCGCCCGCCTTTCGGCATCGCCTCGGCGGCATTCGAAACCAGGTTCATGATCACTTTCCCCAGATGGATAGGGGATCCTTGGATGGCAGGCAAATCATGGGCAAGACAGATCTCGACGCGAACCTCCGGATGGAAAGAAACCAACCGGCGATATTCCAGGCTGTCGAGATAATCAACGACCAGCGCATTCAAGTCGCAATCCTTCTCCACCTTGACCCCCCGCCGGGCCAGCATCAACAGGTCCTGAGCCATCGCGGCCGCCTTCTGCCCCGATTGCTTGATCTCCATAAGCGGCTTGCGTAATTCACTGTCCCTGTCTATCGACGCCAGCAGATATTCCGGGTACCCGGTAATGGCACTCAAAACATTGTTAAGGTCATGGGCCACCCCGCCGGCCATCGTTCCAATAATCTCCATCTTGCGGGCCTGTTCAAGATCCTTTGCAAGACTGATTATTTCCTTTTCGGCCCGGCGGCGGTCACGGATCTCATTTTGCAGCCTCTGGTTTGAAAAGCTGAGTTCGGAAGACTTTCGATCCAACGTAACAATAACGCCGGTCATATACCCAAAAAACCGTTCGATCCCCAGCCACATCAGCATCATGATGGCAGCGACGGTGACCAGGGAGGTAACCCAGGCGGCAACCGAGGTGTTGTACTGGTTGAAGTCAACCGCAAAATGCAGCCACTGCTGGTTGACGGTAACGCCAATCGAAATCAAAAATGCCAGGCTGACGATTAGGACGATCAGCCCGGCCCGTGTCCCGCACCCCAAAGTGGCAAGCAGTTGGGCGCAAATCAGAAAAAAAATCCCCATTCCGCTGATGCCCAGAAACAAGAGGCCTGCCATCCCAAATCCGATAAAAATAACGGCCAACAGGCATCCGCAAAACCAGGCGGACAGCCGCCGTCGCTGCCACGCGGCCAAAACGAGCACTAAGCAGCCGACGGATTGACCGGTCAGCAGCAAAGGATGCCCCCCAATGATAGCACTTCGAAATGAAGAGATGATTAAAACACATGGTGCCAGGCTCCCGATGATCAATAAGAGGTTTCGCATCAGCGTGTCACGAAATTGGTCGATTTCGGTCAGGGCATTACGCGATTCTGAGGTCTCGGCCAACCCTTCCGCAGCCTGATTCATTCTGGAGCTCCGTGCATAGCAAGGTGGTTGTTCTAGGAAAATTCACCGCTTAACGACATTCTAGCCCAACAGCTTCCGTCAAAAAATAATTAAGCCAGAAAAGGCAATAATAATAGAGCGATATGCATCAAACCATATTACTGCTAATTTGACAAGGCCCGACAGAAGTAATTTATTGGCGGGCCATGAAATTTATCTTATCGACCGGTAAGTATAGGCAACCATGGGAGGTAAACGCGCCGCCATAGCCCGGATATTTCCCGTGTTCGCGATGTCCATTGGAGAGGCATCAGGGGCGCCGCTGTACGCCTGCTACCGCAAGCCCCTGATAACGCGGTCAATGAGCATCTCGGACGCGCCCGCAGGGTGAAATATTCGGGATAGAGTGGGCAACGTCAGGCAGGCCCCTGGATGGGGGATTGGAAACACGTGAAGAAAAATTGGGACTGATAGCGCATGCACCGGGCCCATTCGCAGGTGGCCGGATTGCTCGCCGGCCTGCGCCTTATGCAGGCGCGGCCGCTTGCCGGCAGCAACCGTCACCGGTGAAGTGTTCGCATACCGCACAGGCCTGGGATTCGCGATCCGGCAACGTGCGGCGCTCGGCCCGCAGGAATTCCTCCATGAGATTCCGGGCAAGGCCGAGTTTTCCGATATCGACCGCCAGCTCGGCCCCCTTATTCATCAAAGCGGTCACGACAGCTTCGGTGGCCACATTGCCTGTGGCGCCCGGGGCAAAGGGGCAACCGCCAATCCCCCCGACGCTGGCATCGAACGTCCGGATCCCGAACTCCCAGGATCGCAGGGTGTTCACCACGCCATGACCATAGGTATCGTGAAAATGCACGGCAATGCGGTCGGCCGGAATCTTTGGTAACAGCCTATCGAGCAGGCGCGCGACGTCGTCCGGCGTCGCCTTGCCGATGGTGTCGGAAATCGACACTTCATCGACGCCCATGTCCACAAGTCTTTGTGCCAGGGCCACGGCGGCTTCCGGGGCGATTTGGCCTTCGAAGGCGCACCAGAAAGCCGTGGAAAGGTATCCCCTTACCGGAAGTCCCGCATGCTTGGCCCGTTTTACCACCGGCTGAAAACGCCCGAGGGAGCCTGCCACCGAAGTGTTGATGTTCCGGCGGTTGAAGGTTTCACTGACCGCAGTGAAAACGGCGATCTTGTCGACCCGGGCGGCAAGAGCGCTGTCGAGTCCTTGCCGATTGGGGACGAGGGCGGAATAGATGACATCGTCGTTTCGGTGAATTCGGCGGAAGACATCCGCGGCATCGCCGAGTTGCGGTACCTTGCGGGGCGAGACAAAAGCACTGACCTCGATTTCGCTCACCCCTGTTGTTGAAAGGGCATTCACGAATGCCACCTTGGCGTCCGTGGGGACAGCGGCAGTTTCGTTTTGCAGCCCGTCCCGGGGACCGACTTCGACAATTTTCACCATAGTCATATCCATCGTTCCTGGCATTAACGCAGCCGTCCGATATCCTCAGGCCTCAGATACTCAACCGGCACTCCGGAGATCAGGTCACATCCTTATCGCCCCCGAAATAACGCATGAACTGGGCCCGCTCGTAGGCGGCCGGGTTGCTCGCTTTCTCCTGGCTCATGCGGCCGCGGAAATCGTCCAGGGCGTTGAACCCGTGTTTCTGCATCCAGTCCTTCAGGCTGTCCAGCATGGTTGCGATATGCGCCGGCCCTTTCTGGTAGAGGCTCGAGGCCGTCTGGACCGCCCTGGCGCCGGCCAGGAGTTGTTTGATGAGGGCCGGCCCGTCGTGCACACCGGTGGAGGCCGCCAGATCGCAGTCGGCCTTCTGGGCCATGATGGCGATCCAGCGCAGGGACAGGGCCAGTTCGCCCGGCGTGCTGAAGACAAAGGACGGTTTGACCTTGAAGGTCTCGATATCGATGTCCGGGCTGAAAAAACGATTGAAGAGCACCAGCCCGGCCACCCCCGTGCGGGACAGGCGCTGGATCATGGGGCCCAGGTTGGAGAAGTAATAGCTGATCTTCAGCGCTACCGGGACGGAGGCGGTCTCCAGGATTTTATCGACGATCTCGAAATAGGCCGCTTCCTGGTCGCGGTCCGTGCGTTTGAAATCCGAGGGCAGGAAGAACATGTTCAGCTCCAGCGCGTCGGCGCCGGCGGATTCGAGCTGTTGGGCGAACGCGGTCCACTCATGGGAGTAGAGACAGTTGATACTGGCGATGACCGGGATATCGACCGCTTTTTTGGCCCCCTCGATCAGGCTCATGTAACGATCGACCTTTTCGCCCTTGAGATGAAAATCGTAATAGTCGAACTGGTCCAGATTCACCCCGTCGGCTTCCGCTTCCTTGAGGATGTCTTCCTGTTCGAAATAGATCTCTTCCTCGAAAAGGGATTTGAGCACCACCGCACCCGCACCGTGGCGCGCCATGTCCTTAATCCTGTCGACCGACCCGGTCAGGCCGGAACTGCCGGCGATCAGGGGACTGTTGAGCTTCAGGCCTAAATACGTCGTGGAAATGTCCATACGGTTCTCCTCGTCCGGTTAAACCGGCTTTTGCATGTGAACGTTGTCGGTTTTTAAAATAAGGATAGGGGCACTTGGGCACCCGGGCGATCGGCGGTGAAGTTGCCCTGGAGCCGCCGACCAGGACGGTACCCGCAGGGCAAGTTAGGTTAAAGGATAATAACCGGATTCGCAGGGTTCAAGTCACGGTCTGTAAATGTCCCCTCTATTTTTTCCGGAAGCCGTCTTTTCAAATGCATGTTTGGCCATGGTTTGTCTGTATTTTCGTAACGCCTGCGGCCACAATCCTATTGCAACGCGTGGTCAGGCGTTGTAAAGCGAGCTCCCGTGGTTTATCGATTGGCGCACAAGAGCCGCCGGTGTTCGACCGGCCAAAACCCAATGCTAATTTAGACACCCATAAGGGCGTCCAAGAGATACAGGTCTCGGGCAGGTTATGAATTTCCGCACCACCAGCTATAGAGCCTTGTTTTCGGTCAGCCTGCCCCTGGTGCTGTCCATGGCGGCCACCACGGTCATGGAGTTTACCGACCGGGTTTTCCTGGCCAACTATGCCATCGATGCCATTGCCGCCGCGTTGCCGGCCGGGATTGCGGCCTTTCTGATTCTGACCTTTTTCACCGGCGTTACCACCTATTTGAATGTTTTCGTGGCCCAGTACACCGGAGCCGGCTCCCACCGGCGGATCGGCCCCTGCATGTGGCAGGGGATCTACTTTTCGCTAGCGGCCACGGTGGTTTTGATGGGGTTGTCCTTCACGGCCTATCCCATTTTTCGCCTGGGCGGGCATCCGCCGGAAGTACAGGAACTGGAACGCATCTATTTCCGGATCCTCTGCCTGGGGGGCGGGTTTAACGTGCTGGGCACCTGCCTGGCCAGCTTCTTTACGGGTCGGGGCAAAACCCGTCCGGTGATGCTGATCAACATGGTGGGTATGGCCTTCAATATCCCGCTGGACTATGCCCTGATCAACGGTGTGTGGCTCTTCCCGGAAATGGGCATTCGCGGCGCCGGGATCGCCACGGTGTGCAGCTGGGCCCTGATCGCCTTTCTCTATGCCTGGCTGATTTTCGACCGCAACAACGAACGCCTTTACGGCATGTGGTCCGGGCGCGGGTTGGACAGGGAATTGTTGGGGCGTATTATCCGCAAAGGCATGCCGGCCGCCCTGCAGTTCGCCATGGACGTGCTGGCCTTCACCTTTTTTGTCTTCTGGGTGGGCCGGCTGGGCAAGGTGGAACTGGCCGTGAGCAATATCGCCCTTTCGATCGAGTCCGTTGCCTTCATGCCGGCCTTCGGGTTTTCCATGGGCTTGTCCACCCTGGTGGGGCAAGCCCTGGGCCGCAATGACGTAAACGATGCCCTGCGCTTCACCCGGCAAACCATCGCCGTGCTGCTGACTTACACCATCGCCCTCGGATTGTTCTTAGGCCTGGCGCCACAGTGGATACTCACGATTTTCATCATGGCCGAAAAGGGCAGTGCCGCCTATTGGGAGCTGCTGGATAGGGGGGTTGTGGTGATGCGGATCATGGCCCTGTTTATCGCTTTCGACGCCATGTACTTCACCTTCATCGGGGTGCTGAAAGGGGCCGGCGACACCCGCTTCATCATGTGGAGCATCGGCCTGGCCTCCCTCTTTGTCATGGTCCTGCCGCTGACCTTTATCACGGTGTACGCAGACGGAGGGCTCTATGCCAGCTGGGCGGTGCTGACCCTGTATGTGCTGTCGCTTTTCGCGGTATCCTTCTGGCGCTTCCGGCAGGGTAAATGGAAAGTGATTCGTGTCATCTAACCCATGCCACTTATCCGGCTTTAACGAACCAGCTCACGGGCCGCCGCAGACTTACCGGTTCCGGATAGCGGGATAGATAGCCCACCCGCAGGACGAACTGGGGAAAGATATTACTGCCGTGGTTTTGGGCAAATTGCTGCCGCCCTTCTTCTTCCTCGAGGATCTGGGTCATGGGGTGGATGGCGATGCGGCGTTCGCGGGCTATCAGCGCCAGGCGCTGGAATCTTCGGCCCGTGTCGATCCAGTCGGCCACGGTATTGCCGTGGCTCGTTATGATGAACCAGCCCCCGCCCTGCTGCGCTAGTTCTGCCGTCAGATCGGCCCCCTGGCGCCGATAGCCGGCCTTCAAAAAATCCGCCTTGTTGACGAAATTGCGCACGAACCAGCCCTTGAGCCCGCGGATCTCCATACTTTCCGTCGTCAAACCGTCGCGATACTGTTCCGCCTCGGCATTGCTCAGCCGCAGCCACCGGACCAATTCTTCCTGGGCCGCGTCCCGATTGGACTGGATCCGGAAATTTTCCACAACGCCCTCCTCGATGCAGCGGGCGTGCGTCGTCCCCCGGGCAAAGTAAAAGAGGCGATCTTTCAAAGGAGCGGACAGCACCGCAACATCTTCGGGTTTGATTTCATCAGAGCGGTAGCCGTGCTTGGCCGTCATTCGGCTTTGCATGCGTACCAACGGATAATCCACTACCTTGGATTCCTCCAACCGCACCACTATGACATCCCGGTCCGCACTGGTTGTCGCCATGACGTCCATGTGGGCCCTGAAACCGAAGGTTCCCGCCGCCAGGGACAGATTCTCCGCGAAAGCCCCCAGGGACAGCATGAGTTCCCGGCTGGCGGGATCCACCGCCGGCAGGCGGCGGGCCGGATCCGCCGCGATGATCCACTGATCCGGGCGCACCACCCTGACGACCCAGGGCTGACTGTTGTGCCCGCTCGGGGCTAAAGAGGCGTATGATAGAATGGCAATGTGACGCTTCGACAACCCCGCAAGGGTCCTGTCCGCCACCGGCGCCGTGTGCAAATCGTCCCGCCGAATGCCGCTGCAGGAAGTCCAAAGTGCACCGGCACTGCTGAGCAGCGCTCCCGCGGCTAATCCCCTTTTCAAAAAATCTCTGCGATGAATTTGCATACCAATCTCCCCATATCACCGATCGGTGACATTTCGATTAAAAATTTTTGCTTCAGTTCAGTTGCGCCATGATCCCCCGGACAATGAGCTCCATGGCCTTCTTCAAGCGCTCCCAGCCGGCGTCGGATTGCAGATCCACACCGCTGTAATAACGAATGTGCCGCGAGCGGCACACCAGGTAGCTGATGGCCGCCCCGAAAATCGCGCTCAGGGCCTGCATGTCGATCCGCGGCTGCATTTCAGGGAAAAACATTTCGATGAATCGCAACATCATGGTTTCGCGAATCGTTTCCAGTTCCACGGTCAGGTCGTTGCGCTCCACCATCTCCCAGGCCATGATTTCCTGGGTCAGCGGACGCCGCTGGATGGCGTCGACAAAATGATAAGCAAATTGCGCAACTTTTTCTTCCAGGGGCAATTGCGCGAAAGCCTCGATGTCGCCCCCGGCCAGTTCGTCCATCGATGGCCAAAAGTCACCTTCGCGACCGAAGGCCGCCATCAGCCCTGAAAGCCCTCCGAAGTACCGGTAAATCAAAACCTTGTCGACACCGGCCTGGCGGGCCACGGCATTGACCCCCAGTGCGGTGAAGCCGTGTTCGGACAAAAGCGCGCCGACAGCCTGAATAAGGCGACGGCGGGTTTCTTCTCTATTCCGGACAGTTTGAGGCGATTTTTGAGAATTCATACGTCTCGGCCTTTATTGTTGTCACTCGATAGTGACAATAGATATCGGAAGCCGGCCCGCTTGTCAAATCATTTGATCACACGCGCCGTCCAGTCTCTGCTTGAATTTTTTGCGAAGCGGTGTTCCAATTATGAATGCAACCTCGCCGCCGGCAAAACGTCATCCTGTCCATGGTGTTTTGGGCTGTACCATTGGCTTTGGTATCCGTGGGGGATCTCGCGGGTCCATCAACGATGCGGAAGGGAGCGCCCCGTATGGACAAGCAGATGATCACCGACCGTCTACACGACCATTTGACCACGCTGACCCGCACCATCGGTGAACGCAGCGTACGCGTACCCGAGCATATCGAATTGGCCGCCGCCTATATCCAATCACAACTGGAGGCATTCCACCTCGAAGTGCAGCGGCAGACTTACCAATACAGGGGGGCTCCGGTCAGCAACATTGTTGCCAGGTATCGGCCGTCGGGCCGCCCTTCGGGGCATTACGTGCTGGGCGCCCATTATGATTCCGTGAGCGGCACGGTGGGGGCCGACGACAATGCCAGCGCCGTGGCCGTTTTGCTGGAGACCGCCCGGGCGGTGACGCATGCAGACGGCCAACCCAAAAGCGGCCCGGCCATCACGTTCGTGGCTTTTACATTGGAAGAACCGCCGGCATACGGCACCCGATACATGGGCAGCCGGGTGTTTGCCGCCCGGGCCCGACAGGCGGGCCTGGCCATCGACGGTATGATCTGTCTGGAAATGGTGGGGTATACCTGCCATGAACCGGGCTGCCAGCGTTATCCCTTTCCCCTGCAGTTTTTCGGATACCCGGAGACAGGCAACTTCATCGGCATCGTGGGGAATCGGAAGTCATCGCGTTTTACCCGCAGGCTGCACACCAGTTTCCAGCGCAACCCCCATCTGCAGGTGGTGACGCTGACCGTGCCGTTCAACGGCTGGATTCTGCCGTCGGTCCGCCTAAGCGACCACGCCTCTTTCTGGAGCGAAGGCTACCGGGCCGTCATGGTGACGGATTCGGCCTATTTCCGGAACCCCCATTATCACCTGCCCTCCGACACAATAGAGACGCTGGATTTCGGTTTCATGGCCGAACTGGTGGTCAGTTTGGCCGGATTCTTCTCGTCGCATACGGCTGAGTAGCATCAGGATATGTCCATGAGGGTCACATCCACCTCGCGCACCTGGTCCCCCCGCTGCACCTTGAGGCGCACCGTCCGGCCGATTTCCAGGGTCTGCAGCGTGCGCACGAAATCTTCCATGCTGGCGGTCGACACACCGTTTACCGCGATGATCACGTCGCCCAGGACACGCCGGCGGTAGTCGATACCTTCCAGTCCGGCCCGTTCGGCTTCGGACCCCGGCGCCACGCGCTCGATGACGATCCCGACCACACCGAGGCTGGCGGTGGTTTCTTCATCCAGCACCATGATGCCGATGCCCGGCCGGGGGAATTTGCCCTTGGCAATGAGCTGCGGCACCACCTTGTTGACCACGTCCACGGGGACGGCAAAGCCGATGCCGGCCGAACTGCCGGACCCGGAAATGATGGCGGTGTTGACCCCGATGAGCCGCCCGCTCGAGTCGATCAGCGGGCCGCCGGAATTGCCCGGATTGATGGCCGCGTCCGTCTGAATAGCGCCGATCACCTCCCTGCCGGTGGCCGTGGGCAGCCGTCGGTCAAGGGCGCTGATCACACCGGTGGTCAACGTCCGAGAAAGGCCGAAGGGGTTGCCGATGGCCAGGACCGTCTGCCCCACCTGGAGATTGACCGAAGAGCCCACCGGAATCGGCTGGATGCTGGCGGGAATGCGCCGCAGGCGAACGACCGCCAGGTCGTAATCCGGCGCACCGCCCACAAAGGTAGCATCGATAGCCTCACCGCTGTCCAGGCGCACCTGGATCCTCCGGGCGCCCTCGATAACATGATAATTCGTCACCACATGCCCCTCGCGATCCCAAAGGAAGCCGGAGCCGGCCCCCTGGCGGACCTCCCGTGCCCCGAAGAACCCCGAGACGGCATTTTCGGTAAAAATGTAGACCACCGATGGCGCGGCCGCGTTGAAGATGGTGATGGTGGTTTGTTCAAAATCCGCCAGGTTGCCGCGTGGGGTAATTTCGCGAGTATAGCTTTCGACGCGTCGGCTTTCGCCGGCGTAACGCGTCCAGGACCAATATACCGCTGCCACGGCCAAAATGAGAACGATGAAAAATAAAGGACGATTGAATAACCGCATGAGGGCCACTCCTTTTTCCTGGTTGCCGCCCGGATTTGGCGTCTTCATGTCAAACGCAGACAAACCTATGCGAGATAACTGATCTGCATCATCGCGGCGGCCATCTTCTTTCCAAGGCATTGATATTCGTGGGGGCAGTTGGCCTGAAACTGCAGGAATTCGTTTTCCTTGATGGGGTATATCTCTCCCGCCACCGCGACCTGCATCGCCCCCCGGAGGACAAAAACGTATTCATAAACATTGCCCGCGTGGGGTTCGCCCCGGAACACCGTTCCCGGATCGATTTCGACGTAATAGGTTTCGAAGGACTGCTGGGGGTCAAAGGGAATCAGGGGATAAAGCCGGTAGTGCGCGGAGGCCCCTGTCAACGGCTGGTCACTGCGGAAGGGCCGCACTTCGGCCCGGGTGATGGGCTTTCGCAGCAAGGCGGTAAACGAAAGCCGCAAACCATTGGCGATTTTCCAGATGGTGGCAATGGTGGGGCTGGATTTGCCCATCTCGATCTGCCGCAGCATGCTCTTGCTGACGCCGGTCAGTTCGGAAAGCTGGTCCAGGCTGAGTCCGCGTTTTTCCCTTATACGCCTGAGATTGCCGGAAATAGCATCGACGGATTGTTCCATATAACAACCACCTTGACAACATATTGCACAAAAGTTAATATAACGCACAAATGGTTGCTAAACATAACATCATTGCCATTCCCATTGCAAGAGGTGCCTATATGCCGTTCGATATTATTCCCCTGGCGACCTTCGTCATGGTAACGACGTTCACCCCCGGCCCCAACAATATATCCAGCGCCTCCATGGGTGTCATGGTCGGTTACCGGAAAACCTTGAATTATCTGGCAGGGATCACGGCCGGATTCTTTGCGGTCATGATGGCGTGCGCGTATCTTTCCAGCACCCTCCTGACCGCCATGCCGGCTGCGGAGCGCTACCTGCGCTGGCTGGGGGCGGCCTATATCCTGTGGCTGGCGGTGGGAATGCTGCGCTATCGTCCGGAGGCGTCGTCATCTCAGGATACGCCCAAAGCCTTCGCCAAAGGATTCATGCTGCAGCTCTGCAACCCCAAGGTGGCCGTATACGGCCTGACCCTCTATTCGACCTTTCTGGCGCCGATTTCCAATAGCGTTGGCGGCCTATTGATCTCTGCCGCGGCATTCGCCCTGACAGCCTTTGCAGCCACATCCACCTGGGCCATGTTCGGCGCTGCCATCAAACTGAAGCTGCACAATGACCTGTTCCGGAAATGGATCAATAGCACGCTTTCCATCCTTCTGGTATATACTGCCGTCGAGATGACCGGCATTCTGTCTTGAAAAAGTTTCCTCCCGCAAAAAGGGGGGCTATCGATAGCCCCATCGTTAGGGGCTTGAAACGACTTTTAACATTATGGTTTTGGCTTTCCCATTGTCCCGCGCCGAGCATCGGCGGGGCGGACGGAAAAAAGCGCGCGGACTGTCTGAGCCCCGCTGAAAGCGGGGCGAGTTTCCGCGTGCTCCGGCCGCACCGACGACGCGCATGGTTAAGCGGGGCACGGGCGGTTGAAGCCTGTCACGCCGTTTTCATGAAAGGCGTGATTGATTCCTTTTCTTTTCCGGAAAAGAAAAGGAATAATTCAATTAAACCGGATCGGTCAAATCTCTCCAAATCCTCCGCCAGTGGTGGCAGGTTTAGATCAAAATTAATAGTTGGATATGCAAAGGAAGGCTAAAAATGGCCAGAGAGACAAAACCCGTCGTCGCTTTCGAGGACTCCTTCGACAAACTGGACATCCGCGTGGGAAGAATAACCGCCGTCCAGCCTGAAAACCGCACCCACAAACCCACCTACAAAATGACCATCGATTTCGGCAAGTTCGGCCAGCGGGTGAGCTACGGCCGCTTTACGCAACATCCCCCGGAAGAGGTCAAGGGCCGACTGGTGCTGGGGGTCCTGAACTTCGGCCCCCGGCAGATGGGGCCCGTAACATCGGAGGTGCTCGTTCTCGGCGTCCAGTATCCCAGGGCCGAGAGCGGTGAGGCCACCTTTGTCTCCCCCGCGGTCGATGCCAAAGTGGGCAGCAAGCTTTTTTAAACCTTGAGGGGATATCATTAATCCCGTCAAAGTTTATTCGGTACGGGACAGAAAATCAGGCGCCAGGAACAGCGGGGATGGATAGGAATAGAAGCCCTCGCCGGATTTGACCCCCAGTTTGCCCCTGTCGATATAGTTTTTCAGAAAAGCCGCCTTCCCGCTTCCCTCCGGGATGCCCTGGTCGCGTTCCAGATTGGCGGTGACTTTCCAGGCCGTCTCCAGACCGATGCTGTCGATGAGGCCAAAGGGCCCCACCTTGGTGCGCATCACTGCCATGAAGGCCCGGTCGATATCGGCAACCGCGGCAACCTCCCTGACCGCAAGATCGAGGGCGGCCTGGAGCAGGGGAATGAGCATACTGTTGAAGACATAGCCGCCATGTTCTTTCTGCATCACAATGGGGGACTGGCCGATCCGCCTGGCAAAGGCGGCCACCGTGTCAACCGTTTGGCGGGCCGCACCCGGATGGGGCATCACATCCACCGTGCGGGTGTGGAAGACGTCGTGAAAATGCAGGCAGCAAAAACGGTCCGGCCGTCCGGTGGCCTCGGCGATCTGGGACGGCAGCAGCGATGACGTATTGGTGGTGAAAAGCGTTCGTTCGGGGCAGACCGCATGGAACTGCCCGAAAACCCGGGCCTTGAGGCGGGGGTCCTCCGGCACCGATTCGGTGATCAGGTCCACGTCCTGGGCGGCTTCGACCGGGTCGGTGGTATAGCGAATGCTTGCCAGGGCATGGGCCATGGCGTCCGGATCCTCGAACGGTTCATACAGCTTCATCCGGCCGGCCGCGTTGTCAATTTTAGCGGCCGCCGCGCCCAGTGCTTCCGTAGACACGTCGTAGAGCGTCACGTCCAAACCATGGACCGCACAAACGCAGGCGATTTGGGTCCCCATGGTGCCGGCCCCCAGAACGGCTACTTTCCGGATCCAATCGGCCGCCGTAGCCGGAGCCGAAGATTCACCGGCATCCTCCACGGTTCCGGGCGCCTCGATGGCGCGTTCGATATCATGGAGAACCCGCCCCTGCTCTTCACACAAGACCGTGCTGATGTTTTTCACCATTTCCTCCCACCGAAGCAATTCAGCCGCCCACCGGAATGACAATGTGCGGCGGCATCAGTATTGTTCCCGAAACCTGGGGCGAGCGGGGCCAACGACCGCTGGCGGTTTCGTGGCCGCGCCCTCCCGTTTTGGTATAGCCCGAATATTTCACGTGTTCGGGATATCCCGGTTGACAGTTCAGGCGCCAGCGCCAGTCTTCTGCGCTTCTTCGTCCCGCAGAACCCGCCGCAGCAATTTGACACCCGTCTTGGGCAGTTCCGTCCGGAATTCGATATGCGCCGGCACTTTGTGGGGCGTCATATTGGAGCGGGACCAGGCGATCAACTCCTCTTCGGTCACTTTGCCCTCATAGTCGGGGCTCAGCACCACGAAACTCTTGACCACCTCTCCCTTCTTCTCGTTCTTGACGCCGATGACCGCATTCTCCAATACGGCCGGGTGGTTGTTGAGCAGCAGTTCGACTTCTTCCGGGAAAACTGAAAAGCCCGAGACCTTGATCATTTCCTTTATCCGCCCCAGCCACCAGAGGTATCCGTCTTCGTCGAATTTGCCCACATCGCCGGTGTGAACGAACCCGTCCACGAGGGTGTTGGCGGTGGCCTGGGGTTTTTTCCAGTAGCCCTTCATGCAGCCCGGATTGCGCAGGGCGATTTCCCCTTCTTCGCCGATGGGCACTTCTTCCCCGGTAACGAAGTCGACGATTTTGAATTCCTGGTCGTGGCCGGGGATCCCCATGGAGCCGTACTTGATCTTGTCGCGGGGGCAGAACGTGTCGGCGGTATGGGTTTCGCTCAGCCCGTAGGCGCCTTCCAGCAGGGGGCAGCCCCCGGTGAACTGCTCCCACTGCCGGGCGATGGCTTCATTCAGGGAAACCACGAAAGATGTCGTCAAGTTGAATTTCAGGCTGCTCAAATCGAAGTCCTTGGCCTGGGGATGGCCCATGACCTGCAAATTCATGGGCACGGCGCTGTACCAGAAGGTGGCCTTGTGCCGGTCGATGGCCTGCAGGACAGCCAACGGATCGAACTGGGTGACGACGATGATGGTGGCGCCGGCTATGACGGGCGCCATGATAAACAGCATGCCCGCGATATTGAAAAAGGGCATTACCGAAAGCACCCGGCTCTCCGGAGTGAGACCGCAGATGGTAGCCACGGCCGTGGGCTTGTACAGATTGGCCCGGTGGCTGAGCATGGCCCCTTTGGGCAGGCCGGTGGTCCCGCCCGTATATTCGAAAAGCGCAATGTCCTCGTTGATGTCGATGGCCACCGCAGGCGGTTCCGGGCTGGCACCGGCCAGGGCATCCATGAAATCGATGCCGGATGCCGCCGCCACCGGGGTTTTGGGGACCTTCATGGCATCGGTCAGCGCCATGGTGGGCTCGGCCGGCAGATAATCGTTGAAGTTGGTGACGATAACGGCGCGATCGCCTTTCAGCGAAGGGGCCTGCTTTTTGACCGCATCGACGATGGGCAGCATCAGGTCGAGGGTGACCAGGGCGCTCATTTCCGCATCGTTGATTTCATAGTCAAGCTCGAGCGCCTTGAACAAGGGGCTGCAAGGGCAAACGATGCCGCCCATTTTGTGCGTCCCGAAATGGGCGATGATGTACTGGGGGCAATTCGGCAGAAACAACCCCACCCGGTCCCCCTTGGAAAGCCCCAGGTCCAACAGGTAGTTGGCAAACCGGTCCGAGGCTTCATCCAGTTCCCGGTAGCTGATTTCCCGACCGTAGTAGATGATGGCGGCCTTGTCCGGATGTTTCGCGGCCGCCAGACGAAGATATTCAAAAACCGGCACTTCGCCTTGGGGGAAGGTGATTTCCTTGGGGATATCCGCGGGCCAGTGTTTCATCCAGATCTTTTCCATGGTCTTCTCTCCTCTTTCTCCACCTGGTTCAGGAAATATAACATTTTCCCCTGTCGTCAGTTTAAAACGGGGCGATTCCGTGTTTCTTGGGCGGCAGGCCGGGCGCCTTGCAATCGATCGCGTCCAGGGCACGGATCAGCACCGGCCGGGTGTCCCGGGGATCGATCACATCGTCGAACCCGTAGTTTTTGGCCAGGGCTTCCGCTTGCATTTTTTCTCTCAGCGCCTGGGTCAGTTGGGATCGAAGTCCTTCCGGATCGGCACTGGCTGCGATTTCCCGGCGGTGCAGGATCTCTACGGCCCCGCCGATCCCCATGCCGCCCATCTCGGCGGTGGGCCACCCGAGCAGTAAATTGGGCCGGAACCCCCGGGAGCCCATGATGTAGCCCCCCATGCCGAAGGACTTGCGGATGACGATGCTGATCACCGGGACGGTGCAATGCCCCAGGGCATAGAGGGTTTTCATGCCCCGGCGCACCAGGCCGCTGCGCTCGTGGTCGGGACCGACCATGAATCCGGGCACATCGGCCAGGAGGATGATGGGCAGCCCGAAGGCGTCGCACATTTCCACGAAATGGGCCATCTTCTCGGCCGCCGGACTGTCGATGACCCCCGCCATCACCATGGCCTGATTGGCCACAATGCCCACCGGCCGGCCGTTCAAACGCGCCAGGCAGGTGATCATGTTGCCGGCCCACTCCGCCTTGATGTCGAAGATATCGCCGTGATCGACCACGGCCCGGATCACCCGGTACATGTCATAACCGCGGCTGTGGTTGGCCGGTACGGCATCCAGCAGGGATTCATCCCGGCGGTCCACCGGGTCCGTGGACGGGATCACCCGGGGGCGCCGGTCCGCCCGGGACGGCAGGAAGGACAGGAAGGCCCTTATCTTCTCCAGGCAGCCGGCATCATCATCCGCCGTCATGTCGGCCACCCCGCTGTGCTCGGCATGGATCGCCGCGCCCCCCAGTTCCATGGGCGAGAGGTCGATGCCCAGAGCCGTCCGCACCAGGTGGGTGCCGGCAACCCCCATGGAGGCGGTCTTGGCGTTCATCACCACGAAATCCGAAAGACCGGCCAGGTTGGCGTGCCCGGCATAGCAGGGCCCCAAAACGGCGGCGGCCATGGGCACCCAGCCGGACATGCGCACCTGGTCGTACCACATCTCCGGGTAGTAATAGCCCTGGGTATCGAGTTCCTGGGCCCGGGCCCCGCCGCCGTCGAGCAGGTAGATCATGGGGACCCCCTGCTCCAGGGCGATCTTGTGGATGTGATCGGTTTTGGCATGGTTGACCACCCCCTGGGAGCCGCCCATGACCGTAAAGTCATAGCTGATGACGGCCACCTTTTCCCCGTCGATCCGCCCCATCCCGGTGACCACCCCGTCGGCCGGGGTCTCTTTGTCCGGGATAGCGGGTGCCCAGGCCAGCTGGCCCAGTTCGAAAAAGCTTCCCGGGTCCAGCAGCAGATCGATCCGCTGGCGGGCGGTGAGCTTTCCCAGGGCCTGCTGGCGGTTTATGGCCGCCGGCCGCGCCGCGTCAAGGGTGGCGCCACGCTGCCGGTTCAACCGCGCACTCATCTCCCTCATCGGCAAACCCTCTCCGCGTTTTCCACCGCCATCACACCCCGCTCATCCCGGCCAGCCGCCGTACCATTTGTTTTCTCAGTTCAATGTCGTACTGGGAGGTAATGGCAATCTGTTCCATGATGGGGGAGCCCCCGCCGTGGTAGCTGCCGTAGTTCATGACCCCGCCCATGCTGCTCACGGTCATGTCGCCGAAGAACATCCACAGCCGGATCTGGTCCTCGGAGGAGATCGCCGTATTCCGTTTGACGTACTTCTCCAGGAGCGGACGGAGGTCGTCATTGGCAAAATCCTGTTCGAAGGGGAAGGTGGCCGGCACGCCGCCGGCAATGTCGCACAGGATCTCCTGTTCGTGAAACACGGCTTCTCCCGTGAGACAGCGACCCACGTTGCAGTAAATGGAGTTGGGGATGCAGGCCCCCGGGCCGAACGGGACCGATCCCATCCCGGGGATATAGACTTCCGGCTTGCCCATGTCCGAGGCCGTGTAGCCGGCCGCATAGCCCAATTCCGATACCTGGATGATCTGGGACAACTTTTCGCGCACATGGTGCGTCTTTTCGATCCCGTTGACTTCGGCGGCCAGGGCCGCCAGGCCGAGGATGACATCGCCGATGGCCGGTTTGCACCCGGAATAGCTGTGACGATGGAAAAGCGCGAACAACAGGGCGCAAAGCCCGCCGAACTGGTGTTCGCCGCACAGGAAGACCCGCTCCCAGGGCACGAAGACATCGTCGAAAATGACTGTGGAATCCACGGCGCCGAAGTCAAAACCACGCTGATAACGACTGCGTTTGCGCATGTTGTGGGGGTGGATCACCTGCTTGACGCCTTTGTGATCGGCCGGCACGGCAAAGGCCACGGCATAGTCGGCCTCTTCGGGACCCAGGGCCCGGGTGGGCACCACCAGGATCTCGTCGGCCACGGCCGACTGGGTGATATGCACCTTGCATCCCCGCACCACGATGCCGTCGGCGGTCCTTTCGGTGACGTGCAGGTAGGCGTCGGGATCCGCCTGCTGGGCCGGTCGTTTGAGGCGCTCGCCCTTTACATCGGTCTGGGCGCAGGCCGCCACCAGGTCTTCTTTTTGGAAACGGTCCAGCCACTTTAGAAAATTCTGGTGATAGGCGGTGGCACCGTCGCCGGCCTTTTCAGCCTCGAAGGACACGGCGTTGATGGCATTGACCGCATCGATGCCCATGCAGCGTCCGATGCAGTAGCCCACATGGCGGCATAGGGTGCGGGTCATGTCCTGCTTGCGGTGCAGGTCGTCGGTGGTCTGGTGCACATGGCAGAACCGGTTGATGGTCTCCCCGCTCAGGTGGGAGGTGGCTGTGCAAAGTTCGGCGGTTGCCGGGTCGGCGGCCGCCGCAAAGGTGTGCCCCAGCACCCCTATGGACTGCTGCAGATCGTCGTGGTCGCGGCCTATTTTCTGGCCGCGGTAGTAAAGGTTCGCATCGAGTCGATGCATGGCGTTGATGTATTGCTCGGTGGTTCGCATGGTGCCTCCTTAATTCCAAACGTCGTATGAAGGGGCGTTGATCGGCCCCAGTATTTACTTTCGGCGCGTCGTGCCGATTTGGCTTGAACGGCAGCCCGAAGGCTAATCGGCACCGAACAGCCGCCCGGGATTCTCCCGGCAGATCAGGTCGACCTGTTCCCGGGTGACGCCCCCTGCCATCAAAGCCGGGATGACATTGTCGAACAGGTGCGTCGGATACCAGTTCGCAATCAGGGGTTGGGCCTCCTCCGGAATGACAAGGGGCCGGCCCAGCCAGGTGGCGATGAAATCATGGGATAACATCAGCTGCCCGGCATATCCCCGATCAACCAGCTCGGTCAGTACGGGATAGCGCTGGGCATCCATGGGGCAGCCTGCCAGGCCCTGCAGGCCCAGCCGGTCCCAGGCCACGAAAACGCCCTTCTCCAGCGTCCTGATCTGGTAGTCGATATCCAGGTTGTCGCTCATGTGGCCGATCTGGATTTTGGCGGGATCGACACCGGCTTCGATGAGCAAATCCGCCTGTTCCGGCCCCATGGTGCCCTCCTGGGTATGGGTGATGATGGGCAGTCCCGTGGCCTTGTGAGCCCGGGCCGCCGCCCGGAAAATCGATTTTTCGTAATCGGTGATGACGCCGGCGCTGGAGCCCACCTTGATGACGCCCGGCCGCACCCCGCTGTCCCGGATGCCCTCCGTGATCTCCTTCATGAACAGCTCGAAGAGCTCGGCTTCGATATCCCCCAGCGTGCTTCGGAATTTGAAATAGGCCGGTGCGCCGTGGCCCTCGAAATAATAACCGGTGCTGCAGATGACATTGACACCGCTCTTTTCCGATATCTCCCGGTACAGCTCCGGCTGGCGGCCGCCGTCGTTGGGCGTGGCATCCACATAGGTCTGTACGCCCCGGCTTTTGAGCTGGCGCAGAAGATCCACGCCGGTCTTCACGATGGTCTCCCGGTCGAAGGGGGCCATACTGAGATCGCCGTCCCAGCCGGGATAGCCGAAGACGAGATGTTCATGAACAAGGGTGAGACCCAGCGTATCGGCCGCCACCGGCCCGGTCACGGTATGGACAGTTGTCTGAGGCATGGAAGCCCTCCTTTGGCAATCGGATTTCAGTTGTCAGGCAGCGGTGCCTGCTTCGCGTTCCCGCAGCACCCGTTTGAGGACCTTCCCCGACGCATTGCGGGGCAGGGCCTCCGTGATTTCGATGATCTCGGGGATTTTCTGGCGCGCCAACCGGTCGGCCAGAAACGCCGTGATGTCCGCGGCGCTGAGAGCGTCCGGCCGGGCGGGCTGCACCACGGCCTTGACGCGTTCCCCCAAGGCCTGGTCCGGCACACCGATGACGGCCGCTTCGGCAATGTCCGGGTGGCCGGCCAGGGCCTCCTCGATCTCCCGGGGGTAGATATTCTCTCCGCCGCGGTTGATCATGTCCTTGATGCGGTCCACGATGTAGAGAAAACCGTCCGCATCCATGACGCCGACATCGCCGGTCCGCAGCCAGCCGTCCACAAGGGTCTCGGTCGTGGCGGTCGGGTTGTTGCGGTAACCCGCCATGACCGCGGCCCCCCGAATCCATATTTCACCGCGGCGGCCGTCCGGAACGGGCTGCCCGTCCAAGTCGACAATGCGAACGTCCTGCTCGGTGAAAATCTGGCCCACCGAACCGGTTTTCCGCGTCCCCAGCGGCGGATTGGCCGCCACCACGCCGGTTCCTTCGGTCAGTCCGTAGCCTTCGATAATGTCCACGTCGAACCGCTCTTTGAAGCCGCGAATCAGTTCGACCGGCAGCGGGGCCGCCCCGCAGAAGGCGTAGCGCAGGCGCAGATTGGCCTTGTCGACGGTCTCCGGGGGAATGCTCTGGTAGACATAGCTGTACATGGCCGGCACCCCCATGAGGATGGTCACCCCGTTCGCGACGATGGCAGGCCAGAAATCCGCAGGGGAGAATCCCTTGCGCAGGCAGATGGTCTGTCCGCAGAACATCATGGGAAAGGTCCAGACACAGATGGGATTGACGTGGTACATGGGCAGCATCAGCAGCATCACGTCGTCCCCGGAAACCAGCCCCAGCCGGGCCATGTCGCGGCAGACGCAGAGCTGGCCGCCGTGGGTCAGCAGGATGCCCTTGGGATGACCGGTGGTGCCCGACGAGTAGAGCAGCAGGAAAGGGTCCGATGCCGAGAGGGGTTCCATGGCCTCATCGACAGCTCTTGGCGCCATGATGGTTTCCCAGGCGGTGAAGTCCTCCCGGGTGATGTCACTGTCATCCGCCCCGGGCACCAGGATCACCTCGGGGCGGTGGCCGGTTTCGGCCAGCGCTTTTTGCAGTTCTGGGTTGCAGGCGGCCGCAACGAAAATGATGCTGGGTCGGCCGTCTTCGATCAGGTAGGCGATCTCGGGCGCCTTGAGGGTAAAATTCAGGACGGCCGGTATGGCGCCGATTTTCTGAGCGCCGAACATGACGTCATAGACGGCCGGGTCATTGGGGATGAGCATCGCAATGACATCCCCGCGCCGGACGCCGCGCTGCCGCAGGCCGTCGGCCACCCGGTTTGCCCGGTCGTTCATCTGGGCGTAGGTGATGGTCTCCTCGTAAAAGCGGACATAGGGGTGGTCCGGTATCTCCCGGGCCCGGGTTACCAGCATTTCGGCCGTGTTCTTGAAATCGCGCTGGAGCCCCCGGAGGAATCGCGCCTCGTCAAGAGCAACGGTCGGCATGGGTTGTCGCGAAGCTGTCATGATAGGTCATTCTCCCTTTAGCTTAAGTGGTCCCCGTTTTACGGGTCAAAACTTGGTCGGCCAGTTGGCCAGACGATGTTGGCCGATGCCCCCGGCGCGCTTTTTTCGGGCAATGCGCAGGGCTCTCCCGAGATAGGCGCGGGTCTGGCGGGGATCGATGACATCGTGGAGATAATGGCGCCCGGCCGCCTCGTAGGGTGAGGCATCATCAACCATTTGCTGCATCATGGCCTGCCATTCCGGGGAATTGCGGTCGATACCGTTTTTGCCGCCCAGGACCACGTTGGCCGCGATGGAAGGATCCACGAAACTCATCTCGGCCGTGGGCCAGGCCACGAGAAAATCCGCGCCGCATCCGGCGCCGCACATGTTCCAGAAAGCCATGCCGTAGCTTTTGCGTACGATGACGGCAATCTTGGGCACACTGACCAGAGCCAGGGCATTCATGTAGTTCATCACCCGGGCGGCCACGCGGTTGCGTTCCGCATCCCGGCCCACCAGGAAGCCGGGAATGTCGTGAAAGAAAACCAGCGGGATGTTGAAACTGTCGCAGAGGCAGAGAAAACTGATCACCTTGTCGATGCCGTCGGTATTCATGGCCCCCGCATCAAACTGAGGCTGGCTGGCCACCAGCCCCACCACCTCGCCGTCGATGCGGGCCAGGGCGGTGATCACCGACCGGCCAAAATCCGGCTTGATCGGGAAAAGACTGTTGCGGTCAACGATGCAGGTCAGGATGGCTTCCATGTTGTAGGTGCGGTTGCGCTTTTCCGGCAGGAAATCCAGAATGTCGGGCATCCCGTCCCCGGATCTTTCAGGCACCGGCGCCGACGGCGGCAGTTCCTCCAGGTGCGGGGGCATATAGCTCAGGTACCGGCGGATCAGGGCCAGACATTCGTCTTCGGTTTCCGCCACGCGATCCACGTTCCCGGTGACTTCGGCATGCACCTGCCACCCGCCCAGTTCTTCATTGGTAATGGTTTCCCCCAGCGCCAGGGCCAGTACACGCGGACCGGAAACGCCCATGGCGCTGCCCTTGACCTGGACCACGAAATCGGAGAGACAGGCCATCCAGGTGGGCATGCCGAAGCATTCGCCCATGACGGCCGTGACCATCGGAACCTGCCGCACCCGGCTCATGGCCTGGAGGTAGCTGTCCCAACCGCCGCCGCCAAAAGACGCCAGCCCGGCCGCGCCCATGATATCCGGCATCCGGGCCCCGCCGGCCTCGCCCAGGTAGATCACCGGGTAGCCGGCCCTGGCGGCCTGTTGTTTCAATTCGGTTTCCTTTTTGGCGGCCACGCGGCTGGAAGTGGCCGCCATGACGGTGAAGTCGTTGGAGATAACCGCCACCGGGCGGCCGGCAATTTCACCATAACCGGCGACCTTGCCGTCGGCCGGGGTTTTGGCCGCCACGTCAGGCATGTCGGAATGGTTCAGGCGGCCCACCTCGAAGAAGGATCCCGGGTCCAGGAGGCGGTTGATCCGCTCCCGGGCATCGAGCCTGCCTTCCGCCTGGCGACGGGCAATCTTGTCCGGTCCGCCCATGGCCATGCTGTGCGCCACGCGCTGCCGAAAGGTTTCCATTTCAGTTTCAAAAGGCATGGCAACATTTCCTTGTTCGACCCCAGTGGGGGAAACACTGAAGGGAAAAAAATCAGAATCTCTGTCAGGGGGGGTAACAGCAAATGGTGCGCCAAACGTGATGGGGAACTTTTATATCATTGATTTCAAGCAGATATAAAAAAACGGAGAAAATTGAGCGGAAAAATTTCACTACAATTAATAATATTTACCATTATTCGTGTTATAATTTGACAATTATTCGTCAATAATCTATTCTCTTTTAATGAAAATGCCGCGGAATCGTCCCGCGGCGCCATCATCGCTATCGACCGACCAAAGGTTGCCAACCCCGTGAATCTGTCCTCTGCGTTTGATCCCATCCTTCCCGAAAACCTTGTCGCCACCCTTCCCTTGGCCGCCTTGTTCAAGGGCGAGTTCTCGATTGACTGGCTTTTGGAACTGTCCGGGGAAAGCGCCTCGGTCATCCTGGACGCGCTGGAGGAGGGAGAACGCCGGGGCTGGGTGTCACGTAAAAATGCCGGACGTTATTGTTTCACCACGGGAGACCACCGCCTGTGGTGCCGCAATCAATTAAGGCCCGAAACCCTGCCGTCGCGATGCCGCCAGGCGGTCGACATCCTGATGCGGGACCCCGATCGATCCCTGCCCAAATGGATGGCGCTGGCCGACCTTCTGTTTGGCATGACCAACACGCTGGACGGCTGCCGCCTGCTGATCGCGGCCGGCGAAGCATTCCGAAAAATTTACCGGGACGCCGACGCCCTCGCTTGCTACGGCAAGGCCCTGGAAGATCTGGAGCGCCTTGACAAAGACAGCGATACGGACCACCTGTTCATCGACACGGCCATTCAGTTTTCCAAACTATCCTCCGCCACGGCGGATATTGAACGCACCATCGCCATCCTCCACAAGGCCATGGCGCGCGCCGAAGCCCGCAAGGCCGTTTCCGGCCAGGCGCTTGTCCACATGCATCTGGCCAAGCAGGAATGGCTGCGGGCAAGTTATGCGGCGGCACTTGCGCAATTTGACAAAGGGTGGGCCATCAGTCGTCATATAACGGACGACAATTTCCAGCGCTCCGCCCGTATATTCCGCATGCACTTCCACTACTGGCAGGGCCGTTTTCGCGAGGCCATGGAAAGCTATGAGCAGTATGCGCCCGAAATCGACAAAATCCCCACCGCCCACTTTCCCCTCCTCGCCCGCCTTACCATCGGCAGCTGTTATGCCCATTGCGGCCGCATCGCCGAGGGCATCGGCATGCTCGACACCATTCGCCAGCACTGCGAAAAATCGGAAAATTTAGGTCTGGCCAGCCATGCCGTTACCACCATTGCCATGATTTTCTGCGACATGGGACGGATCGGCGAAGCCGTCGGCCTGTTTACGACAGCCCTTGACCAGGCTGTCAAAGGCCAGAACGTTTTTGCCCAGGTCAGCGCCCAACTCGGCCTGGCTTACAGCCGGTACCTCATGGGCCAGTCGAAGGCCGCGGTAAAACATCTGAAATCGTTTTCAGATTTGAGCCGCAAAGCCCAGATCGGCCTCCGCAACTACCCCATGGTCATGGAAATGTGCTGGGCCATGGTTCAGGGAAGACTGCCGCGGGTTGAAGGGTTTTCCCTGCAAGAAGAGATTCGGAAAGCGGTTGGCGGCCAGAATATTTTTATGCAAGGCGTCGGGCATCGCTACCAGGCGCTCCACCACCGCCTGCAGGGACGGCCCCTGCCCGACGTTATCGAAGGCCTGCACAAGGCCGTCGCCATGCTTGAAATGTCCGGTCACCGTCTACAGAGTGCCGCCGCCCAATTGGATCTGGCCCGTGCCTGTTCGGCCAACGGCGATGAAAACAGCGCGCGGGAAACCGCCGGACCGGCGGTCGCCTGTCTCCGGGAAGTCAACGACGCCCTCATCCCTGACGACTTCCGCAAACTCGTGGCTAAAGACAAAGACGAGAAAAGCCTGCTGCAGGGCATTTTGGCCCTGGGCCACGATCTCGTGACGATCCGGGATCATCGGCAGCTTGTCACGCGCATTCTCTCCGCCGCCTGCCGCCTTTCCGGCGCAGAGCGGGGCGCTATTCTCGTTCCTTCACAAGACGGCACCCATCTTGATCTCAAAGTGGCCAAAAACCTGACCGCCGAAGACGTTTCCCTGGAGGATTTTTCCAATTCGCGGGATCTTATCCAGCAAACATTCCAAAAAGGTGCCGGCTGTAACGTCTATCTTGACGATGGCACGTCGGATCACCCCTCCCGGGGGGCGATTCGCTCGTGCATTTGCGTACCCATGCTGTTGCGCAAAGAAGTCATCGGCGTCCTCTACCTGGACAACCGCCTGTTCCCCAGCGCTTTTGCGGCAACGGATGTCGAGATTCTGGATTACTTTGCCGCCCAGGCGGCCCTCGCCATGGAAAACGCCAAAGCGTTCCGCCTCCTGGAGGAGCGGTATCTCATCCAGGAGGAAGAAAAACGCTACCACGAGCAACAGGTCCTCGAACGGCTCAACTACGAAAACATCGTGGGGCAAAGCCCGGCCATCCGGACCGTATTCCAACAGATCGACTCGGTGGCCAGGACAGATGCCACCACCCTGATCCTGGGCGAAACCGGTGTCGGCAAGGAACTTGTGGCCCGGGCCGTCCACCGCAACAGCACACGCAAGCAGGGCCCTTTCATTCGCGTCAACTGCAGCGCCCTGTCCGAGCACCTCATTGCCAGCGAATTGTTCGGGCATGAAAAAGGCGCTTTCACCGGCGCCCTGCAACGCCACCGGGGGCGTTTTGAATTGGCCGACGGCGGTACCATTTTCCTTGACGAAATCGGAGATATTCCCCTTTCCATCCAGGTGCGCCTGCTCCGGGTGCTTCAATCCCGGGAATTTGAACGCGTGGGGGGGCAAACCATTATCCGTTCCGATTTCAGGCTGATGGCCGCCACCCATCGGGATTTGCAGGCCGAGGTCAGGGCCGGACGTTTCCGTGAAGATCTTTACTACCGACTGAACGTTTTTCCTATCCTGGTGCCGCCCCTGCGGAAAAGACCGGAAGACATTCCGCTGCTGGCCAGCCATTTTTTGGCCATGTATGCCAAGCAGCAAAATAAAGCCTTCAGTCCTCTTGCACGGGAAGAAGCCCTGAAGCTTTCCGCTTACCGCTGGCCGGGCAACGTCCGCGAACTCGAAAATATTATCGAGCGGGGCGTCATTCTTTCCACGGCTCCGGAATTTCGTGTGCCCTCCATCGCCAATGCACCCAAGGAGCCGAGCGGTCATACCCCCCTCCTGACCCACGCCGAAAACGAGCGCAACCATATCATCCGCGTCCTCCGGCTGGCGGCGGGTAAAATTTCCGGTCCGGGCGGGGCGGCCGGCATGCTCGACCTGCACCCCAACACCCTGCGCTACCGCATCAAAAAACTGGCCATCCGCCGGGAAGACTGGCTGTCCTGGCAGGCATCCAGGGAAGGCTGACGGCCCCTTCGATCATTCGCTTCGGCCACCGGACTTTTCATCCCAATCCGCAATTTGGATGCCAGGATTAGGGTGGCCCCTGCTGAAAAGTTGAAGGGTTTAGATCAGGATTAACCCAAAAAAGCCTTGACAAAAATGAACGATCGTTTATTTTAGACGCCATGCGAACCAAGGATGACGAAAAAAAAGAGGCCCTGTTTCAGGCCACGATCAAACTGGTCAACGATATCGGCTTCGTTGCCAGCTCCGTATCCAAGATCGCCAAGGAGGCCGGGGTCTCACCGGCTACCCTGTACGTCTATTATAAAAACAAAGAAGATCTCCTGGTTTCGACCTATATCGATATCAAACTGGATCTGAGCCAGGCCATCCTGGCCGATATGGACGATTCCCTGCCCATCCGGGATATATTGGAAAATGTCTGGCACAGCATTTTTAGCTATGTTTCCAACAACCTGGAATACTACAAGTTCATGGAGCAGTTCGCCAATTCGCCCTACAGCGCCCTGGTGGACCGCCAGGCGGTGGAGCAGTATTTCGTGCCCCTCACCAATGTGATGCAACGGGGCATCGAACAGAAGATCATCAAACCGGTGGACCGACACATTCTTGCGGCCTTCCTGTTTCATCCGGTTTCCTATCTGGCCAATCCGCGCCTGTGCCAGGAGTTCGAATTGACCGAAACCGACATTGAGACCGCTTTTACGATGGCCTGGGACGCCATCAAACTCTAAAAAATTTTGAGCAATCCATAAATGATCGTTCATTTATAAATGCCATAGAAGAAAAGAACCAATTCTTAACAGATGAAATTGCTCGTCGTCGCCACCATCCTCATTTCAGGAGTTGTCATGATGCAGTACGCCCTTACCGATGCCCCGACTGCAAGCAATGGAGTTCCCCATGGGATGGACAGCCGCATACACCCTTCCCATCTAAGCGAGGGTAGATTCCACGGTGGCAAGGCCCCCATGCGTTGGTCCTTGGCCGATTTTGCTTCCACAACCTGGGATTTTCTTTTTACCGGCAACGCCCGGACACCAGACAGGGAACTGCCCCTTAAACAGGTGGATCTTACTCACTTCACCAAACCGGGGAAAAGTCAGCTGAACGCCACCTGGCTAGGCCATTCGTCCCTGATGATCAACATCGACGGCTATAGAATCCTGACCGATCCGGTATTCGAAAAACGGGTTTCCATCGTCGGCCCCACGCGCTTCAACGGTGATGTTCCCATCGATATTAGGCAGATACCCGAAATCGACGTGGTCATTATCTCCCACGATCACTATGACCACCTCAACAAACACTCCGTACGGCATTTAGAGCCCAGGACAAAACAATTTATCGTTCCTACGGCGGTGGGAACCCTGCTTGCAAAATGGGGGGTTCCGGCAGAAAAAATCATCGAACTCGACTGGTGGGAAACTTTCCGGTTCGATCCTAACCTCGCTATCACCGCGACACCGGCCCAGCATTTTTCCGGCCGCGGGTTGACCGACCGCAACAAAACCCTCTGGGCGTCCTGGGTTGTAATGTCGCCCGCCCACAAAATCTTTTTCAGCGGTGATTCCGGCTATTTCGACGGGTTCAAACGGATCGGTGAGGCCTTCGGCCCGTTCGATATGACCTTCATCGAGTGCGGAGCCTACAACCAATCATGGGCCCAGGTGCACATGTTTCCCGAGCAAACCGTCCGGGCCCATATGGACCTCGGTGGCGACTTGCTGCACCCCATCCACTGGGGGACGTTCAACCTGGCCCTGCACCCCTGGTACGAACCCATGGAGAGACTGACCGCCGCTGCGAATACGGCGAATATTATAATCGCCGTACCGGTTGTCGGTGACACGACCGTTTACGATACGGTCATCCCCAACAGCAAATGGTGGCGACTCGCAATGACATCGCCCTTAAAATTGTTAGGCGAGAATACGCGATGAAATCGTTACGCAGCATGGTCTGTTTTTTGCTGGCTTTGGTATTGATCGCTGGATGCACAACAAATCGTCAGTTGAATCGATCGGCAGATGATCGCGAAACCGTCGTCCTGATCCACGGACTGGGCCGCAGCGCCGTCTCCATGTGGCTCCTGGAAGGTCGGATCGAAAAGGCCGGCTACGATGTCGTCGCGCTGGACTACCCTTCTCTGGGCATTACGCCGGCAGAGGTCATCGATGCAGTGACGGTACAAATCGATGCGTGCTGCCGGGACAAAGCCAGGGTTCACTTCGTGGGCCATTCCCTGGGCGGCCTTCTCATACGGTCTTATTTTGCAAATCCGGAAAATGCCGCGATGATGGGCCGGCTGGGTCAGGTGGTCATGATCGGGACACCCAACGCGGGCTCCGTGCTGGTGGATCATTTCCGGGACAGTTGGTGGCTGCCGATCCTGGGGGAGACCACCCTGTCCCTGGGCACAACCGCTAACAGCCTGCCGGGGCAATTGCCACTGCCCCCTTTCAGGGCCGGCATCATCGCCGGTTCCAACGGCATGTGGATCAGCGATGCCATCTTCGCGGAAGCCAACGACGGCCTGGTAGCGGTGGCCTCGACCCGGCTGCCCAATATGGCCGATTTTATCGAAATCGACGTGAGCCACTCCATGATGCGCTACAACCATGAGGTGGCCGACCAGACCATTGAATTCTTGAAAAACGGGCGGTTCCGGCATTGACAGGCATGCGTACAAAAAAGTGTCGCAAATCGCCATGCGTGTTACTGTTGACGTCCCATACCGAATCAGGGCAATTTAAATCATTTTATCCTAACAAAAACGCTAAAGGGGAAAAATGGACCTGAAAACCATACTGAACCGTTTCAAAAACAATGAAACCGATCTGGACACGGCCGAAGCGCAGATCCGTTCGGCGGGCTATGTTCCGGTTGCGGATATCGCCAAAATCGATGTTTTCCGCAAGCACCGCACCGGTATCATGGAGGCCATCCTGGCGGAGGGTAAAACCCCGGAAGACGTGGTCGCCATCGCCGAAACCCAAATCGCTGCCACGGGACGCGTGCTCATTACCCGGCTGGCGGAATCGCACAGGGACGCTTTGATTGCGCGTTTCAACACGGAATCGCTGGAATGGAGCCTGCATTCCACGGCGGCGGTTGTTCATGACGGGACGCCCGCCCCCCGCACGGGAGGCAGAGTGGCCATCATGACGGCCGGCACGGCCGACATCGACGTGGCCGAAGAAGCCCGCCTGGTGGCCTCGGAAATGGGCTGCGATACCCTTGCCATCTACGACGTGGGGGTCGCCGGCCTGCACCGCCTGATGGGCGAGATGCACCGGCTGGAGGAAAAAAAGCCGGACGCGGTGGTGGTGGCCGCCGGCCGGGAAGGGACCCTGCCGACCGTGGTCTCCGGCCTGCTGGACGTACCCGTGATCGGTCTTCCGGTCTCCACCGGATATGGCGCGGGCGCCAAGGGCGAAGCCGCATTGCTTTCCATGTTGCAGTCCTGTTCCGTAATTTCAGTCGTCAATATCGATGCCGGGTTCGTTGCCGGGGCGTTTGCCGCCCGCATCGCCAACACGGTTGCCGCGGCCCGAAAAAGCCATTGAGGACATCCGAATGAAAACACTGATATTGGAACCCTTCTCCGGTGCCGCCGGAGACATGATCCTGGGGGCCCTGATCGGTCTCGGGGCTGACCGGGAAAAGGTGTGTCAGGCCATCGAATCGGCGGTGGATGTCGCTGTCATCGTCGGCAGGTCTGACAAACAGGGCATTGCCGCGGTAGACGTCCACATCGAAGTCCCCCACGAAACCCATTCGCGGCACTACGATGACCTTGTGTCTGTCATCAAAAAAGCCGGCCTGCCCAACGACATCGAAAATAGCGCCCTGGGCGTATTTGCCATCATGGCGGCGGCCGAATCCGCTGTCCACGGCCAGCCCCTCGAATCGCTTCACTTTCATGAAGTGGGCCAGAACGATGCCCTGGCCGATGTGATCGGTGCCTGCACGGCCATCCACGACATCGGTGCGGACGCCATCCTCTGCATGCCCATCAACGTGGGCGGCGGAAAAGTGAAAGCGGCCCATGGCCTGATGCCGGTCCCGGCTCCGGCCACCCTCGAGATCCTTCGCAAAAGTGAATTGCCATTTTACGGCACGGGCAACCGGGAACTGCTGACGCCCACCGGAGCGGCCCTGCTGGCCTGGTTTGCCAAACCCATCGACCACCTGCCAGGCGGGCGCGTCCTCGCCACCGGCTACGGGGCCGGCGACGCGGATACCGCCTCGCCCAACGTGCTGCGAACCCTGCTCATGGATACCGGCCCCCATTTGTCCACCGACAGCGTCGAGGTGCTGGAGACCAATGTGGATGACGTGACCGGCGAGGTGCTCGGCAACCTGTTTGACCGCCTCCTGGGCCTGGGCGCACGCGACGTGGCCATGATACCGGCGGTCATGAAAAAAGGGCGCTCCGGCCACATCATCAAGGTGATCACGTCCCGGGAGCATACGGCCCGCCTTGCCAAGGAAATCATGCGGGAAACCGGGAGCCTCGGCATCCGCGTCCTCCCGACCCGGCACCGCTATACGGCCGACCGCCGCATGGACCAGGTGACAATTTCACTCAAGGGAAAAACGGTCGCTGCGGCCGTGAAGATCGCCCAGGATCAATCCGGTGTCATCCTGCACATATCGGCGGAATATGAAGACTGCCGCCGCATTGCCGAAGAAACCAGTATGCCGCTCCGCCAAATTATCCGCCGGGTGGAAGAAGAGGCCTGGCAACAATTCGGTAAGTCTCCCCAAAAGGGCTGAAAAAAATCGGCCTCAAATTAAACCAAATGAAATTCACCCTGCATATCGGCTAATTTTGGGTACCCCCCTTGAGGGGAGGATATATTTGGTTGGTAGATTTTGGTTCTGGTTTTCCCATTGTCCCGCGCCGAGCATCGGCGGGGCGGACGGAAAAAAGCGCGCGGACTGTCTGAGTCCGCCGTAGCCAATGCGAAGGCGGGCGAGTTTCCGCGTGCTCCGGTCGCAGCAACCGGTCGATTAAGCAAGCATCATGCTGTCAGGCAAGACGCCAATCGAAGCGAGGCGCGCAGTCCCGCTGACGGCGGGATGAGCACCTGAGCGAGATTGGCAACGCCGCATGGCGGCATGAGGCGCCGCTTCATCGACCGGTTGGACGACGCGCAGGGTCAAACGGGGCACGGGCGTGTGAAGCCTGTCACGCCGTTTTATGGAAAGGCGTGATTGCTTCGTTTTCTTGTCACGGGACAGAAAATGAAGAAATATCTTTTTAGAAAAACAGTCCGATCCAGTGAATCCTGGCCAGATCTCCCCTGAATAGGGGGGTAGATCAAAACAACACCGTCAAACAAGGAGATCGACATGCTATACCGCCATATACCAAAAAACGGAGACAATCTATCCATTTTAGGCTTCGGCCTGATGCGCCTGCCCGTAGCCAAAGGCGGCCGGATCGACGAACCGCGGGCCATCCGCCAGATCCGTAATGCCATCGACAAGGGCGTCAACTACCTCGATACGGCCTGGCCCTATCATGCCGGCGAAAGCGAAACCGTTCTAGGACGCGCCCTTTCCGACGGCTACCGCGACAAGGTCAAAATCGCCACTAAGCTGCCCTCCTGGATGATCAAGAGCCGCGCGGACATGGACACCTATCTTAATGCCCAACTGGAAAAAATCCGGACGGACCGCATCGACTACTACCTTCTCCACGCCCTGGCCGGGGAACCGTGGGACCAGCTTGAATCCCTCGGCGTAAAGGATTTCATGGACAATGCCAAGGCCGACGGCCGCATCGTCAATGCCGGATTCTCCTTCCACGGCAAGCTCGAAGATTTCAAGCGGATCGTAGACGCCTATCCCTGGGAGTTCTGCCAGATCCAGTACAATTTTCTGGATGAAAAGAACCAGGCGGGCACCGAAGGCCTGGAATATGCAGCCGCCAAGGGCCTGGGCGTGGTGATCATGGAGCCGCTGCGGGGCGGCAACCTGGGCCTGTCCACCCCGCCGGCGGAGGTAGACGCCATCTGGCAAAAAGCCGCCGTCCAACGCACCCCGGTGGAATGGGCCCTGCGCTGGGTTTGGAATCGTCCCGAGGTTACGGTGGTGCTTTCCGGAATGAATGAAGAGGCCCACATCGAAGAGAACCTGGCCATCGCGGACCAGGCCCATCCGAATTCCCTGACCGGCGAAGAACTGGAGTTGGTTGCCGAGGCCAGCCGAAAGTACAAGACCCTCATGAAGGTGGGCTGCACCGGGTGCGGCTATTGCATGCCCTGCCCTTCGGACGTCCACATTCCCGGCTGTTTCGAGGTCTATAACAAGATGCACATGTTCGGCAACGAGCAGGAAGGCAAGTTCATGTACGCCATCCGTATGAGCGGCATGATCTCCGGCGCCCCCGGCTATGCCTCCCAATGCGTCCAGTGCGGCGAATGCCTGGAAAAATGTCCCCAGGAGATCGAAATCCCCGACTTCCTGGAGAAGGTCGCCGAGGAAATGGAGGATGCGGACCTGGAAAACCGCGTCGCCATGGGGAAGAAGATGCTGAATATTGAATAGCGCCTAAAAAAGGTCGCCGTTTATGATATCGCGGGAAAGGAGATTTAATACAACATCGGTTCGTTCAGGGGGACACTCGATGCTTTATCGTAAAGTGCCTGAACCGAACGGCACTATGCGGCCTCCAAAATTAGACTGCGGTCTATTGGCCGCATTTATTGCCGTTCGTCTGGCAAAACCCCGTATAAGAACAGCAGGGTTGAAACATGTCGGATATATTTCAGTCCCGAAACTGTCATTCACAAGATGAGACCGCCATTTCGGAATCCTTTGTCAGTTGGGCGATTTTTCTCATAACAGGAAATAGAAACCTACCCAGCCCCGGATGCCCCTCTGAATGGAGATGAAGGTCCGCATAACCGAGGGGGAGTTCGTTGTTGAGGAGCGCCATCAAAACTCGGGTGGAACCAAAAAATCTAAAATCCTGATCCCTGAATGCCACCATTCCCGGGCCACCATGGACGCACCCATCGTAAATTCGAAAATGCCCCGCAAAAGATGTATCCGTTGCTTCCAAATTTACAGCCAACGGCATGATTCTGGCCACGAATTGTTTTACCGGTGGTGAGTTTGCAACCAGTAATCCCACGCCCTCCCAGTAACACTGCATAAACCGTTCATATATCGCTCTATCGAAAGGATCCAGGGATGCCACTTGGCGGCAGAGTTCCGCCAGCAGCCCCGGTTTGTTTTTTAGTGCGTTTTCGATACCTTGTGATCCGATATACGTCAATAAAGACGGACCGTGATGCTTGCCTTTATTCAATGTGGATTTGGGTTTCCTTAAATCATTGTCCGGGTGCATGGTCTTGGCCTTTGCATGGCGGGGTCGCTTCCGCCTTGTAAATCCGGCAAAGAATCGCCCGACATTGTACATTGCCGACGACAGGATCATGGGGGGCATCATGACGTAATAGGGTGTTGATATTGGATTCAAAGCAACCGTGATCCGGCCCTGGTTTTTCAGGAAACCACCAGGCATGCGGCCCTGCAACGACATCGGGATGCATGTCAGCTAAGAAACGGACTTTAAAACGGATGCGGTCCCTGCCTTGGGATTGGGGTGTTTCGAGGTACACCCATTGCCCTTCACAAAGGCCGTATCTCAGGCCGGTGTTCGGATTCATTTCCAGATAGGCTTCCGGGATTAGTTCCCGTTGTCTCGCGATTTGGCGGCCTTCACTGTGCATATACGACCACAAGCGGTAGTGTGTATAAATGAGGGGGAATTCGTTATACAGGCCAGGTGTGCTCTTCGGGCCTTCCGGGGGTTCCCTGTAAACCGGCAGGGGATCTACGCCAATGGACGCAAAGACAGATGAGTAGAGTTCGATTTTGCCGCTGACAGTATTGAACGCAGGATCGCTGCATTCGAAACGACGGAATTCCCTGGGGAGTGTGATCTGGGACTCCGGCATGCGGCAGACCTGGTCGAAGGTGACCCCCAGGTAGCGCAGACGCCAATTCAAGAAGTCTTTTACCGTTTCCCACGGAGAGACATCACGGCCCAATCGCTTGGCGATTTCAATCGCAACCTCGCGATCATCTCTGCAGTCGCCTGGCGGCTCCACCAGTTTGGCGGATGCCATGATGTGGTTTGCCGGGTAAAGATATTCCCCTGCAAGCGTGTCTATTTCGGTATAAAACGCTGCCGGTAAGACAATATCTGCTAATTCGGCCGTCGGCGTCATGAAAAAATCCGAAACGAATGTAAACTCGACGCTATCCCGCATCGCTTGCCAGATTTTTCGGCTGTCCATCTCGGCGACAACCAGGTTGTCGGCCACACACCAAAGGGCTTTCACCTGACCGTTTGCCATGCCTTCAACCATTTGAGGCATATCGCAGACCGCCTCGTGATGCATCAGTGGATAATCTTTTGCACCGAATCGCATCTCTTCCACCGCACCCGGCCCTTTTATCCCCTTGCCCATGTCATAGACATGCCAGAAAAGCTGATCCCGAAAGGTTCGATAATAGAAAAGATTGCCGCCAGGGACGTCTACATTGCCACACAACGCGATCAAAATGGAGATCGCGCGACCGGTCTGCGTCGATGTCACCTGCTGACCGCCGGCCCCTAAACGAACATAGATACATCCTGGACGATTTTTCGCATATATTCGGGCAGCCTTGACAATGTCTTTGACGGCAAGCCCCGTTATATCGGCTGCTTTTTCGGGTGAATAATCCTGAACGTGCCTTTTCAACCGTTTAAAACCAAAACACCACTTTTCTACAAATTCGGCATCGTAAAGCTCTTCCCGAATGATAACGTGCTGCATGGCAAGCGCCAGCGCCATGTCGGTACCCGGTCGAATGCGAAGCCACAGGTCCGCCCGGCGCGCTATCGGTGTGGGGCGTGGATCAATAACGATAACGCTGGCGCCGTTGTGGATCGCACGATTGATATCGCGGGTTTGTGCAGGCGTGCCGACATGCGGGTTTGATCCCCAGAACACCATGCAGCGGCTATGCGCGTAGTCCGGGCCGAATTCATACGTTATCAGATCCCCGAAGGTAACCGCGTTGTTCATGTCATCCGGCGTGTCACAGGTATATCTCCCCCAATGGGTATTTGGCGTCGGCCACATTTTCTTACAAATGGCCAGTGCCTGCACACCAATATGTTTCTGCCCGGAACCACAGGAAACCGCCACAGCGGCCGGACCGTATACCTGCTGGATGGCCTCCAGTTTCTCGGCGATCGTACTGAGCGCCTCCTCCCAGGGCATACGCGCCCATTTTCCCTCACCCCTCCGACCGATACGTTTCAAGGGGTAAAGCAACCGCCCGGGATGATACATGACATCGGGAATAGTCGCGCCTTTCGGGCAGCAGGTGACGCAGTCAAAACATCGTGCCGCCTCATCCATACTCTGTTGTCTGGTGTAACCAACATCGGTCTCATACCAACCGCCGGTTGGTATCGTTGACGCCGGGTTCGGCTCACATTTTTCAGGAGTCGGTGGTGTTTTTTGCCCCACACCATGAATTGGAAAAGATAGACGTTTTAACCGGCCGCTAGGGAGGCCAGTTAAGTAGGTGACAACCGATTCAGCCGCTCTTCGGCCGGAGGCCATACTTTCCACAGCATTGGAAAGCCCGGAAGTCACCTCCCCGCAGGCGAACAATCCCGGCAACCTGGTTGCCATCGTTTTAGAATCTGCCGCCAAGGTTCCGTAGCGCGTAGTGAGAGATCCATTCCCAACGAACGAATCCACATCGCTGGTCTGCCCAATCGCAACAATGACAACACCCGCCGGCATCTCCAGCCGGTTTTCGGCGCCTTTGCAAAGGGTATAATCAATTTTTCCTTCCCGGTCCTTTTCGAAAATATCCACTTTCTGGAATTCGATCCCTACCACGCCCGCGGTGCCTTGCTGTAGAAAACTTTGCGGCGCTATTCCTGGTTGGATTGAAATCCCCTCCGCTTCCGCCCTCTCCAGATCTCGCGACCGCGCAGGCATTTCATTGCGGTGTTCAAGGCACGTCATCGTTACGTTTTTTGCGCCCAACCGCAGAGCCATCCGCGCAGCGTCCACAGCCGTGTCGCCGCCACCAATGATCACAGCATTTCCGTTGATTTCAAAGCCATCAGCCTCTTTTGCGGCGCGTAAAAATGTCAGTGCGCTGTAAATCCCACCCAGTCCGGCCCCGGGGATGTTGAGACCAAGCGGTTTGGAACATCCACTGGCAACCATCACCGCGTCATACCGCCTTCTCAAATCTTGAAAAAAAACATCAACACCAACAGTTGTATTAAGGATAATTCTTACGCCCAATGCTTCAATGGCATCGATATCGGCTCGCAGGATCGTTTGAGGAAGAATGAATTCCGGAATGACCGTGGCCGGGATACCGCCAGGAATAGAAGCGGCCTCATAGACGGTCACCCCGTAACCAGCTCTTACTAAATCATTTGCCGCCGTCAAACCGGCCGGACCTGAGCCGATGATTGCAACTTCCTCCGGCTTCGTTCTCGGAGCCGGCAGCGATTCACGGTCACGTTTGGACGCATGCTCCAAGACCGCCCGTTTCAACGCTCTGATCGCCACCGGTTCACCCATGGCGTTCCAGGAACAATACGCTTCACAGGGGCGATGACATATCCGGCTGCAAATCGCAGGCAGGGGGTTGGTCTCCCGGATTTCGGACAACGCATCATCGAAACGTCCTTCGGATATCAACCTTACGTACTGAGAAACATCTGTCCCTAACGGACAAGCCTCCGTACAAGGGGGGATCCGATTGTAGGAGCCATCTTCGACACCTACTATTATCCCATCCACGACTTCTACGGTGAGACGGCATTTCTGGTGGCATCGAAGACAAAAGGTTTTCTTTTTCATAATTAGGCGTGGGGAACCAATTCAAAATTGTGTTCGAAAATAGACGACAATTTGGCAGAAGGGGTATGTAAGGCCACAAACCCGATGCACGGTTTATGAACAGGGCGTTTATCGGACGGCAAACTGTTTCGCAATCAATCCAACCATAATTTTGCCGATTCCCGTTGCGGCCTGCTCCAGGGTCGCAAACCGATCGTATACCGTCCGGCATTCCTTGACCTTGTCATCTTCGTTGAATTCCCAGGCACACATGGCGCATAATTCAACAGGTTTGCCTTGGACGTTCGCTTTAATAAAATGCTCAAAAAAGGCCTTTTTCCCTGATGCGATGATGTCGTTGCCCGCTATTTCAACCGAATACGTCATTTGACTTTTTTGCCAATCCAGAAAATGCTTTATTTCGTCCCTGCCCACAAATTTCCCAAAAGGGGTAACCCAAACCCCATCATCCGCAAAAAAATCAGCGGCCTCGTTGCTCTTGCCGTCAGCCATGGTCTTTACGCAATCTCGCATGAGGGTTTCAATATTCGCCATTATCGACCTCCTTGTGCTAAAAATACTGCCTTGATTCCTCGAATCGCCTGATAATAGCCCTCGGATGGGCCTGCAAACCCACTGAGGGCATTATCTTGGCAATTTCAGATCGCTTATCGGTCGATGGAATATCATTTTGGGTTAACCGGTTTGTTGGGTGCTGTTGGGTGGGGAACTTGAGATCCGGGGAGACGATGGAACTTCGTGGATTTGGGTGCCGATCAAATGGGATAATGATCTAAATTAAACCTGCTAAAGCGGGTGTCAAGGGGTTGGAAATCCCGATACCGTTGAATTGGGATATCGTGCCGGATCACTTGCCGAACATATCCGGAGGGCCTATGGATGTCTGGCATTATTGTAAATACTTGTTCATCAACGCATTATAACGACCATCGGCTTTCATCCGGTCAAGTGCCGACTGAAACGAGGATACAACGGCGTCATCGGTTTTTTTGTTGAAGGCATAATAAAAATCATACTTGTCGCTGAGAACGAGAACCTTTTCAAAATCCCCCAAATCGTATTTCGTTCCTTTAACGGTATAGGCAATCAAGTAATCAAATGATGCGATCAAATCGATACGGTCGGCATAAATTTTCCTTATATTCTGAACGTTTGTACTAACAGACTCAAGATTTTTGCCCGGTTCGAAACCTTTGTTCAGCAGTTCCTTTTCAGCTGCATATCCAATGATTGTTCCAACGGTATAGTTTCGGGCATCCTGAAAATTGCAGATCTTTATGTCTGTCCGACGCTTCAATTTGTAGAGGTTAATATTCCTGGGAGCAATCGGTCCTACCCACTTAAACTGATGTTCCCGTTCTTCGTTTCGTGCCATCGTAAATATGGCCGAGTTTTTGTTGGACAGAACTGTTTGGTAAGCCCGCGCCCATGGATGAATTTTTATCGTATCCGGTACATGCAACTCTTTCAGTATCGTTCGCAGGATTTCTACAGAAAACCCCGTGACGTTGCCATTTTCGGAATAGGCAAATGGTGGGAAATCATCGCACACAAACGCCAACTCAGGAAAGTCAGCATATGCCGGGAAGACAAATGCGATCATCACCGAACATATAATTACCCAAGCTTTCATTGAGCATATCCCATATGTTCAATTTCTGTAACCGTCTAAACGTGAGTAGAACATGAAGAAGGCAAATGCAAGTCTTGGAGGGGAAATGACACGAATTTAAGGGTCGATTGGGTTCAACTGAATCGGAACCGGCGGGTATATTGGGCCTCCGGGGATGTTTCAGAGACCAACCTGTCGTGATTGAATTCCCAGGCGCACGCATGGCGCATCATTCAACAGGTTTGCTACTCAAACTTGGCAACAACAATCGTCAGGTCGTCATCGAGCGCTTTGCCGTTTATGAATTTTTGGACGGAATTGAAAAGGAGGTCTTTAATTTCCCTGGCGGGCAGGTGTGGATTGTCACGGATGATTGTTTTTACAGCATCTTTACCAAACATTTCCCCCTTTTCATTTCTTGCTTCCCACAACCCGTCCGTGGCCAGAAGAAAAATATCACCCGGCGATACAGTTTCCAATTTGCATTCTTCATAATCAGCGTTTTTATCAAATCCAAGCGCCATCCCACGACCTTTCAGTTCAATGAAATCATCGGCAGCGGGATTATAGCCTATCACGGGCTCGTGTCCGGCTCGCGACCAATAAAGACAGTGATTGTCCAAGTCCATTATCAGAAGCATCATGGTGACAAAATTGCCGGATTCCGAGGTGCTTTGGCAAAGATAGTGATTGAGCAGCGACAGTTTCCTGGAGACACTCTCATTGTGGGCGGCCCGACTTCTCAGCAGGGCGCGTGTTGCCGTCATCAGGAGCGCAGCCGAGATACCGTGGCCGGAAACATCGGCAACAACCATACCGAACAGGCGGTCGTTATAATTGACAGGATGAATATAGTCGTAATAGTCGCCCCCGGTATTGTCGCAATACCGGCTCATCCCGGAGACATCGAGTCCGGCAATCTTGGGGTCCTTCGCCGGAAGCAATTCGCGTTGGGTTTCATGGGCGATTTCCAGATCATTGATGATTTTCGCCTTGGCGATGGACATCCCCAGGAGATAGGAAACCGTCCGGGCTGTATTGGCGACGGTCTCGATCATCAGGCCATCATAATCGTTTATCCCGTTGGCCTTGTTATACCCTATAATGACGGTATCGCCTTCATGATAGTTCAAGAAATTGGTAATAGGGAATCCCAAAAACTTTTTGATGTCATTGTTAAAGGGGTATCGCTGTTCAAAGTCGCTCTGGGACATGCCCTCATCTTTGTTGGCATAAAACGGTTTGCCCGTTTTTTGGGACATCCTTGCAGCGACGGGTGTATTCTTTTCAATGATAATTTCATTTGATTTTATAATTTCACGGCGGGTTTCCTTAAACGCGACGCCGGCCAAATCTTCGTCCAGAGTTAGCTTTGCTATAAAAAATCCGGAGAACCCTTCCTGGAACATCAATCTGGCCAGTCGTTCATAGACATCTTTTTTGCGGGTGACGTCCTCGATATTGTTGATGACATCCTGACTGAAGCGCCTGATGGCGGACAGGCGCAAATCCAATCTTTTCCGACGGGTAATATCGACAAGCCAGATGTAGTGATGCTGCCTGTCTTCGGAAGGTTTAATTTGAACGCCATACCATTTGTCCAGGGTGGACGAAAAACATTCCAGCATGTTTTGATTCGCGCTTGCATTCATGCTGGCGGATTCAAGAATCCGTTCCGCATTGATTTCACCAAAAATCTGCGCAATCGATTCTATCTTTTTATGGCTGAATAATTTCTTCGTCGGCCCCATTGAAATGACAATTTTACCCGTTTGATCCACCACAAATGTGGGCTCCTGCCTGACGAAGGGCATCCGTGCAAGCAAATTCGTCTTCCGATTGGCGAATTCGTCATAAGAGGCGTAACCGATAACGGCTATGCTGAATAAGAGGATAAAAACGATCGCCAACACGATATTCTGGAAGAGGGCCAAGCAAATCAAGAAGCTTATGATTAAAAAGAGATAAAGGTGAAAGGTTTTAAGCTTGCTGAGAATGATTTTTATAAATTCGCGTATATTTTCATATTCCATGGCATTCGTACCATGCCCTGATTGGAACCAACCTTTTGGTTTCTATCGGCGAATAATTTAAAAAGCGGGCGGTTCATTTGCAAACCAACCACGTGCCCGCCTGTTCAGAGTTGCCGCGCCCCACTAATCATTTTTGTTTTGTTTGTTTCTCGGTTTGGCTTTTTCTTCTTTAAGAACGACCTCACGATTGCAGAGGTCGCATCTTCCATCCTCGGTGATGCAGGGTTGTTTGGGGGTTTCACCACCGCAAATTCCACATTTGGGCATGGGGCCACCTCCCTTGGCTTCTAATCGATAGATTTCATAATATCGACGATATCACGCGGTTCCGGCCTGATGGTGTGGTCGGGATGCACGTCCGTGCTGCGGACAATCCCGCTGCGATCGATAATAAACCTGCCAGACATGGGCAGTTCCCAGGCATCGTTGCCATTGAATCGCTCGAGGTCGATACCGAAACCGGAGTACACTTCCTGGAGTTTACGCGTCAGGGCGAAGGTCAGGCCGAATGCATCGGCAACTCGGTTGTCTTTGTCCGCCAGCACCGGGAAAGTGAGTTGATGCTTTTTCACGACCTGTTTTGAATATTTCCCTAATTGGGGGGAAATGGCAATGAGGGAACCACCGGCTTCCTGCACCTGGTGGTAAACTTCCTGCAGAGCTTCCAGCTCCACATTGCAGTACGGTCACCAGACACCCCGGTAAAAACTGATGGCAAGAGGTCCGCTGGCAAGCAGCGTCTTAGAGCTGATGTCATTGCCTTTTTCATCGGGAAGGGTAAATTCCGGCATGGCCTCGCCAACGCCTATGGCTTTATCAGCGAGTCCGGATTCCATCAGATTTTTCGTCTCCTGCAACAGGGTCGCAACGATTTCAGGTGGCCTCTTCGACATATTCTCATTTTTCAATGCGGTGAGTTTTTCCTGTAAGGTCATATTGTTCTCCATGGTTTGATACGATTTACCACGTTACAAGTTATGTGTTCATGTCCCTCTAATCGGGGGAATGGATGCGCCCGCAAATCCTGGATGATTTCAATAAAAGCTGTCGTTGGGTTTGGATGGAAAACGTCTTTTTTGAACGTTCATTCAAGTTAAGTATAGCGGTTGGCCCTGTCAACATTCTTTTTGATTGATCATTCAAGTTTATGTCATATATGTATTTGTAACGCCAAACGTCTTATTTGGAACAACGAGGTGAACCTATGGCAAGAGCCCAATTCGATAGAAGCGACGTTATCGATAAATCTATCGCTCTATTCTGGAAAAACGGTTTCAGCGGGTCATCGATACAACAAATTGTCAAAGCTACCGGGCTCAAGCCCGGCTCCCTCTACCTTGCCTTCGGCAATAAGGAAGCGCTGTATCGTGAAGCATTGGAGGGATATACCCAGAACGCCATCGCACAAATCCGCAACACGCTCGATTCTGCAAAAAATGTCGGGGAAGGTATTTGTGTCCATCTCGAAAAAATTATCCGGGAATCGACCGGCGAAAATTATTGCAGCTGCTTCCTCGTCAAAACCCAGCTTGAGTTGGCGGCAAAAGGCAGCGACCTTTACACGTTTGCAGCCTCTAAATTAGGTGAGATCGAAGCGCTTTTCCGGAGCTATCTTGAGAAAGAATTCAACAAAACAGTGAGTCGACGGCGCGCCGCCAGCCTCATGTTGCATATCTTCGGGCTAAGGGTTTACGGCTATCAACAAAATTCGGCTGACCGCATGCGTCAGGGGTTGCGCGAGGGGATGCCGTGGCTTCCCTGGAAATGAGATGCTCAGCCTATCCATGGGTGACAGCCATTTTTCCAAACATATAAATCAATTCTGCCTTTATAGCAGATTAACATGAACCTCAGGAAATCATCCCTTCGATAATATCTTTTATGGGCCTGATATCTTTAATCAAGGCGCTGATCTGGCCGGCACCGGCCGGGAAACGATCGAAATCTCCGGTGGACCAGGCCTGATACGCGTCGCCCAAATTGTATTCCTGGCTGAAATCTTTACTGGAAGCCATAAGTTCTTCCAGTTTGGGGTTGATAATGGTCCGCATGGTCATGCGTCCGAGGGGCAATAATGCCGTCCCTGCCTCAGGGCAGCCGACGATGGCCTCTTTCCATGCCTTGGAAGCCGGGCTCTCCTCGGAAGCCAGGAAAGCGGTCCCGATCTGGACCCCCTGAGCACCCAGGGCAAGCGCAGCCTGATATCCGCGCCGGTCAGCGATGCCGCCGGCGGCCACCACCGGCACATCAACCATGTCGCAGACCACAGGGACAAGGATCAAATTGGTGGATTCAGGCCTATTGGTGCGCAGCCCGCCGGATTCCATGCCGGATACGATGATTCCGTCCGCGTCCGTCGCTTTGGCGGCAAGCTGTGCCGTCAGGGTTACATGGAGGCCTTTAAGACCCAGTTCCTTGATCTTGGGATATATTTTTTTCGGCGATCCGGCCGATGTGGTCACGACTTTGACTCCCGCTTCGGCCAGTATCTCCAAAATGGCCTCATTGTTGGGGTTCATGGCGATCATGAGATTCGCCCCGAAGGGTTTGTCTGTCAGTTCTTTTACTTCGTTGACCATTTGCCGGACTTTTTCGGTATCGGTAATGAACCCTAACGCCAGAACACCAAACGCCCCCGCTTCGGATACCGCCGCCACCATTTTGGGATCATTAAGCTGGCCAATGGGGCCTTGAATGATGGGATACTGGCAACCCAGAATTTCTAAGAGTTGTGTCATTGCATTATCCTTTTTCTTAGCCATGCGTTGCAGCCAATTTTTCAAACATATGAGCCAACCCTGTCGTGAGCGTATAAATGTTTTCAACCGGCAGATTTTTATCCGCAGTGGTATCAAAGAATAGATTCAAATCCGAATCCAGCCCGTCTTCTGGATTATTGTAGCAAATCAGAACTGGCAGAAGCGGAAGGGGTTTGATGGTCAGGTCGATATCTGCATCGTAATGGTTTTCAACGTTAGGGTCAAATCATCCCAAAACTTCTTTGGCACACGCTTTGGCATTGGCCATGTCTTCCTCGTTGGGGCGTCCGGTCATCTGCTTGACCATTTCCGCCCACTGCTCGTCAGACATATTGAGTTTCTTCTGCACGGCCGCGTGCATGGATTCGGCCAGAAACCCCTGGCAATCGAAACAACCCGCGTATTCAATGCCGTTTTCCTGGCAGGCCGCTTTGATTGGCTCTGCAAATGCCTCCATGTCCTGGTCCGGATAGGCAGGGGCCATGTGCGTGATGAAACCAGCCAACTTCTGGCCGGAACTTGGCTGGATAACACCCAGACATTCTTTTATCGGGGCGGCCAAACTGCCAGAGTGCAACGGCGAACCTATAAAAACCACATCGTATCCGGCCACTTCTTCGGGGGTAATGTCGGCAAGTTTTTTCAAATCGGCGTCATTGTTCTGTGCGGCCTCCCCATAGATGGCTCGGGCGATTTTTTCCGTGTTGCCACTCTGGCTGAAATACGTCACTAACACCTTCATGATGATACCTCCTGTTATTTGAACTTCAATAAATAATAGACCGCTGAATTCGATAACAACTTTTATGAAGTGGTCTTTGTTGCTGCTTTTGACAATGCGGTCGGAATTCAACGTGCGTTGAAACTATCTATACCTGGTCCGTGTGTTTCTTCAGCTTCGCGTCTTGAGCATTGTATCGTTGCTATTGATGGTTTACACCGAGACAGGGCACCTGTTCACGCCCGATACATCCCTCTAAATATCTTTTATCAAATCCACCATGAACACCAGGATCAACGTAAACACAAAAAAGGACACCGACGATATGCCACTGGCCCATACGATCTCCTTGGCGATATCGGTGAAGGCGCCGGGACGTGTGCCGCCGTAATGGGAGAACATATTGTAGACGAAAACGTAGGACGCTACGCCGATTGGTGGAATCGGCAGCAGGTACCGCATATGCGGCGCGATTTGATTTTTCCAGAGCAGCAGGGCAATGCCGGCCAAAAGGATGACAACGCCCATGAAAATGACCGATAAAATGGTCGTCTTTAATATCGCAAGGTTCACTTGATTCTCTCAATGATGGAGTGAAAACGTTATTGCAAGCGCTCGCCGATTAATCGCCCGATTCGTTTGGCCTCATCCCATACGTCGTTTTGATCCTCGACCCTTGCGTAGGCGAAATCGGCTACTTTGGCATCCGGATTGAGCCTCATTTTAACGCCACTCATCTCGCAGGAATCGCCCTCGCCGCAGTAGAGACAGGGGACGTTTCCCTGGACCGATAATTGCCCCAACAGTTCCATGTTCTCGTAATCCCTGATCTCCGCCGCCAAGGCCGTATTGATGACATCCATTGCCCTGGGGTCGATACCTGTTAAAACCGTTGCGCAGAGCTTTCCTTTGAGAAGATTCTTCTGGTGCCGGAAAGACCAGAATCGTTCCAACAGGGCTTTGGTAAAAGCATCGATTTGACCATAGGGCGGATAGGCACCGATAACCAACGCCTTGGCGGCTTTGATTTTTTGGGCCAGTTCCGGAAAATCGTCCTTCACCTTGCAGATATTGTCAGGAACGCATTTTTTACAGCCCAAACAGGGCCTGACGTTGATCCGGCTGAGTTTTACAAACTCCGTTTCCCGTCCGGTTGCATCCAGAATAGTGCGTACAAGACGATCCGTGTTGCTGTCTTTAATGGGGCTGCCCGAAACGCCTATGATTTGAGGTTGGGTCATCGTAGCTCCTTGGAGACTAATCACGCCATGCATCTTGGCGTCGGTTTTGCGTATGCTGTAAATCCAACTTCCTTTATTCGATACGATCGGTTTTTCGATTCTCTATTTGAGCATTTCCATCCGCTTGGCCCGAAAATGATTTCACGCAGATGTCAGCAGCGTTGGCAAATCCGCCAGGGTCTGGATTTCTGCATCCGGCTGCCCGGGCAGCCGCTCCCGGCTCTGGTCGAACCGATTCACCCAGGCCACCTTGAATCCGAAGGCGGATGCACCTGAGGCGTCCCAGGCGTTGGAGGACTGGAAGACAATCTCTTCCGGTCTGACGTGCAGGCCATCGACCGCCATCTGGTATACGCGGAAATCGGGCTTGAAGATGCCGACATCCTCAACCGAAAAATTCTTTTCGATCAACGCTTCGATTCCCGCGTTTTTTACGGCCGCAGCGAGCATGGCCGGCGTGCCGTTGGAGAGAATGGCCAGCCTGAAACCCCGGTCTTTCAGGGTTGCAAGCGTCTCAGGCACTTCCGCATAGCAGTCCAGATCCAGGTAGGCCGCCATGAGATCCTTGTGCAGGTCAGGATCGCTGATGCCATGCATATCAAAGGCAAAATCCAGGGCATCCTCGGTGACCTGCCAAAAGTCCTTATGACGCCCCATCAAGCTGCGAAGCCAGGTGTATTCCAACTGCTTGGTGCGCCACAGGACAGACACTTGATCCGCGCTGTCCCCCAGCCGATGCCGATGTTTTCCAACAGCCGAGTGGACATCGAAAAGGGTGCCATACGCATCGAACACGCATGCCTTTATGCCGTCAATGGTTCTGTTCGCAGACATAGGGACCTCCACTTGATGATACGGGGTTAAAAGTGCTCCTATGATCATCTTACGCGCGAAATATCCGGGCTACGATGATGCCTCGCTCATCTTTTTCATCATTTCCTGCAGGCCCTCCACAGGCGCTCCCAGGGCGTCGGCCATGCGATCCATGAAGTTGAAAAGCGAAGCAACGGCAACGGCCTCGAAAAGCTCCTCGTCGGTGCAGCCGTGATCACGCAGGTTTTGCAGCATGCCTTCGTGAATTTTGTATGAGTTGCGGGTAATGGTTTCGGCAAAACGAAGTATCCGTTTGGTTTTGTCATCGATCAGGGAAGAGCCGTCGATGTTCTCCAGAATGCTCTGCACTTGTTCCTGGGTGAAGCCCTGCGCCATGACCATGGCGCTGTGCGCGTCCACTCAGTAGGCACAGGCATTCAGCTTGGAAACATAGGCGGCAATGAGTTCCTTGGTCGTCCTCGGCAGGGCATGGGTCTCCACCATCAAACGGTTGACATATTGGACGACGGGCTCCAGCAGGTCCGGACGAATGCTTTGGGCCACAAAGACCTTCGGCACCATCTGGAACATGGTTTGCAGCATGTCATAGGACGCCTGCAATTGGCCGTCGGATTTTTCGGGTTCCGTTATTTTCAGAAAATAGCTCATAGGTTCCATCTCCTTTTTTGGGCCGCTAAACGACTATTTTAACGACGCTACATCATCATTTGCTTTTGAAGCCGGGTGCTGATCTCCTGCCCCAATGCATTGGCGCGCTCCCAGGTTTCGGTCTGGTCTTCCACCTGGCAGAACTTGTCAGGCGTCACCTTGGTATCGTCACCGAAAACCCACGGCAGGGCACTCATCGGGCAGGTTTCACCAAAACCGCATACCATGCACTCGGGATTGCCGGTTACTTTCAGCTGATCCAGCACTTCCATGCCTTCGAGGCTCAAAGCGCTGGCAATCTGGTTGGCCGCCTCCTCCAGCCCGGGGGCGCCACGTCCGATGCCGGTGGCGACCACCACGGCTAGTTTGCCCCGGTTCAGGCCGTTTTGGTGACGGAGGGAAAACAGCCGCTCCAGAAACGCCTTGGTAAATCCATCCACCATACCGTAAGGCGAATATCCGCCCACGACAACAGCGCCGACGTGGCGGACTTTTTCAGCCAGTTCCTGGAAATCGTCCTTGGGCTTGCAGATATTGTCCTTTTTGCATCCAAGGCAGGCAATACAGGGGCGCACATTGATCTTGCTGAGTTTGACGAATTCGGACTTCAGTCCGCTGCTTTCGAGAACGGCCTGAACGAGACGGTCCGTGTTGCTGTTTTTAATGGGACTGCCTGAAATTCCTAGTATCTGGGGTTGCATTGGTAAGCCTCCTTTGCTGGTTAAGCGTGAAATTCTGGCTACGATATGACCTTGGCGGCAATTTTTCTGTAGCAACTGTTACATGTTTGAAAAAATTGCGATCCAGCCGGGACATTTCACGCGTTTGGGGCATCCATTTACGCGGCATTCAGGAACGCCCCACTGAACGTGTGGACCGCACCTCCTGATAACGCAGAAAATGGATGCATCGGACGCACCCGCAGGGTAAAGATGTTCGGGGCAGCGAAAATGTGGAAGAGGAAGCCTGTATTCTTGCGAATGAGATTACCCGGAGGAATTGTCACATCCGGATTGTTGGGACGGTAGGATTTGTTATGCCGTTTTCAATGCCGGCAGGATGAGCCGTTTGTCCTCATGGATAATTTTGCCCGCTTTTTTTAATGCTTTCATGGCGCGGGTAATGCTGACCCGGTGGGCGCCGGTTAGAAAGCCCAGGTCTTCATGGGTCAACGGGAATTGGATGACGGTTCCCCGGGGGCTGTCCGTGCCATGCTCTTTGGCCACATTGGTGATGACGCGGTAAAGCCGGTCTTCAATATTCGTGACGGCCAGACTCCCCACGCGCTTTGTCAGCCAGCTGATTCTGGCGCTTAAATTCTTGATGATCTGAAGGCCGACCTTGGGGTGCTGCAAGACCATTTCCTCAAACTGGCTCCGGCTGAACCCACAGGTCAGGGTATCTTCGAGGCAATAGGCGCTGACCGGGTATTGCCCTTCTTCCGAAAACATGTTTTCACCGACAAAGTCACCGGCCTTGCGGATATCCAGCGTCAACTCGGTGCCGTCTTCGAGAACTTTGGACAGTTTGACCCGCCCGCCTTTGATCAGGAACATTTCGTCGGCAGAATCTCCCTGCTGGAACAACGCGTGCCCCTTGGCGGACTTTTTTCGCAGCGCCTCCCGGCTGAGCGCCTGGATCTCCTCTGCTTCGAGGTTCTGGAATATCCACAGGTGGCCGATGCACGTCGGCGCAAGTGCGATGTCGTCCCCGGCAATCTGTTCACACAGGCAAGCCATTAAACACCTCTGATCGTATCGGATTTTATTTTGACCCGCTGATTTCCTCTACATCATATACATTTTATCGTCTGTAGCAACGGTTACAATCTGCGACGGGGTGGTCATCAGATAATGGCCTGCTGCCGACTGCAACGGTTAAAGCGTTGCCGGACAGTCCGTCGCTATAACCCGAATATTTTAGGAGATGTCCGGGCCGATATGTTGGGGTGCAGATGGAGAAGCGAGCAGCTCGCCATCGATGTCGGCAAGCATCTTATCGCGCAGGGCTTGCACGCGGGCGTTGTTTTTCATGACCATGTCGATCTGGCGGGTATGCAGTGAAAAATAGCCGAGGATTTTAAGACGTTCATACATGAACGCGGAATCGTCGTTGTCAATGCGGGCGGTCAGGTGGTCCTCCCGGGTCGTGACGCGAAAGGCGTAGTTCTCCAGCAGATCGGCGATAAAATGGACACGCCTGAGCCGCCGCTCGATGTCGGCCGCCCCCCCTTTGAACTGAAACGTGATGTAGTTTTCGGGCGCGCGTTCGCTCACCAGGGCTTCGAGCGTTGCGAAATGATAGCCTAATCGGGAGCTGAGATTGCAGTAGTGTCGCGAGATCATGAAATAGTTTTTTTCGGCATAGCGGCTCTGGCGCCCCGTGGTGAGGGCCGTGTTGGCGGTGGATTGAAAGAGCACGGAAGCCAGTCCCCGATGGTCGATGGGGGGCGGGCCCGCCCAGGGAATGGCCGTAAAGCCTTCCCAAAAAGCCAGCATGGGCGTCGAGGCGATATTTTCCAGGCGGACGTATTTCCCGTCAACTTCCTCCTTGAAGCCATCATCCAGATTGAGCACCCACCACTGCATGGGCACTTCGAAAAAGAGCTGCTTGCTGGAACGCTCGGGAAACTGATGATCCTTGCCGAAGTTAAACATCTCCATAACGGATTTCTCGTGCAGGAACCGGGTGATGTCATGGAAGGTCCGGCAGTTCTGGGCATGAAATTCCCGTGCGGTCGGGTCCAAAAGGTTCAGGGGCACGATCAGCCGGTCGAGTTTTTGAAGCAGTTGAAAGACCGGTGAGTCGATAATGGGATTGACCACCTTCGGCGGGCGCGCTTGAAGTCCCTCGATGATCCCGGCGTAAACCTTCCGGCGGTCGGCGTCCAACGTCACCTCTTGCGCAGCGCCAAGACGCGCCATCGCTTCCGGGCAGCCGAAAAGGGCGGGCACACCGAATTCCCGGGCCACATTGGCCAGGTGGCCGGCAAAACCGCCCTGTTCCGACACCACGGCACTCGCCCGACCGATCAGGGTTGCCCAATGCGGCGCAGCCTGGCGCACCACAAGCACGGCCCCCGGCGGGAACGTGAGCGCATCGGCGCGTCTGTCGGCCAGAAACACAGGACCGCTGCCGACACCCGGACTGGCCGTAACGCCCCCCTCCAAGAGTACTTCGGCCTCCGCAACAGCGGCGGCGGACTGCACGCCCCCGTCTTCCAACACCGCCACGGACAGGGGGCGGCATTGCAGCACGGTGACCCCGCCATCGGCCGTCAATGCCCATTCAATGTCCTGGGGGCGATTGTAGTGGGCTTCGATATCCAGGGTTACCTTGGCGACAGCGACCGCCTGCTCCGGTGTCAGGCATGGGCGGTCCGTCATTTCTCCGGCGGCGACCATTTGACAGACACCATCCTCCGGATTGCAGACAAAAAGGTCCTTCTTGTGCCGGACGGTCTGTTGAGCAAGGCGCAGTTCCGGAGATCTGTCAACGGTAAAACTGTCAAAGGCCGCCGATCCGTCGACGATTGTCTTGGGCAGGCCCCAGGCCGCATCGATATGAATGCTGCGATCCGCCGGGTCTACCGGACTGACCGAATAGGCCACACCGCCGGTCATGGCGTCCACCATGACCATGGCGCCCACGGCGACCGCCAAATCTTCGTCCCGGATGCCTCGCCGGAGACGATAGGTCAATGCCTGCAGGCTGTACTTGCTGGCCACCACTTCCCGGTAAGACTCCCAAAGATGGTCCCGCGAGACATTGAGCTCCGTCCGAAACTGCCCCGCGAAAGTAACGGCTTCGCTGTCTTCGAACAGGCTGCTGCTGCGCAGCGCGATCCGAAGTCCGGTGCCATGGCGAGCGGCCAATGCCTTCCAGGCCAAATCGATGGCACTGGCAAGGTCGGGAGGAATGGGTGCCTTGAGCACCACCTGCTGGATGCGTGAACTCATACCCATTAGACCGGCGGTGTCTTCTGCGTCGGCCACCTGGAGGAGGCGGTCGATTTCATCCTGCAAGCCGGAATGCGCCATGAATCGCGTATAGGCCGCAGTCGTGATCACAAAACCGTCGGGGATGTTCATCCGGGTGTGGCCATGGAGTTCCCCCAAATTGGCCATTTTGCCTCCGGCCTGCTCCCGCCAGGTGTTATCGATGACATTGAGGGGCACAACGAGGGCGGAATCGACGTGGGGACGAAAGGACGTTTCCAGAAGCTTCAGGATCTGTTGCTGGATCGCGTTAAACTGCTGTCGCAATTCCGGATATTTTTCCGGCGCCAACACTTCCATACAACGGATCATGCGCAGCACGGAAGCCGCAATTGCGGTGCAGGTCGACCGCACGAAAGTCATGCCGAAGGCACTCTCCCCCCGCAGCGCGCCTTCGATTGCGGCCATCTTTTCAAGCGCCTGTTTGTTGGCGCTTAGCAGCAGCTTGAAGTGGTGATAGCGGTCCTTGAAGTCCACCCGCAGTTTCTCGGCCGCTTCCTCGGAAAGGGGCGGCTGGGAAGGGAAAAACAGGCGATTCCAATATTCCCGAATGCGTCCCATCATGGTCTGGCCACGCCTCGCATATCCATTAGATAGTGCCCATCCATAAATGGCATCTCTGGACGAACACTATACAGGTCATTGCAGACCCGGCATCAATTTCCGTTGGCCCACACTAGCCCGGATATTTCATGAAAATGTTAAGGCAAATTTACAGGGATGCCTCCATCGCGTGAGATATCCGGGTTGACGATCGGGGTCTCCCCGCGTCAGGAAAAGACGACGGGAAGACCCCGGGTCAATAATGTTAATGGTCGAGTTCCATTCCCCACCCCTCGAACAGGTACATAATGGAGAAACCAAACCATAGTGTATAGATGACGTAGAATGCCAGGGCGAAAATGACGATTCCGACCTTATCGGCAATATTCTGGGGCTCGATGCCATTGAAGTTGAAGGCCACCTCGACGGCCTTGGCTTGCACCGTGCTCACAAATTTGGCATTCTCGAACTGCTTTTGCTTCTTAAGTTCTTTGTCCATTCCCTTGAGGGCGTTCCACCAACTGTAGAGCGCCCCGCGCCCGTCAAAGCTGTACTTGGTTTGCAGGTCTTCGGTTCGGTTGTGAAACAGGAGATCGGCGTCTTCGAGGGTGGCGGCCAGAATTCCTCCCAGATCACCCTTTAACGCGATCGCGGTGCCATCGACTTCGGCCGCGGCGCCGGCCTTCCAGAGCAACATGGCGGTGCGCTCCGCCTGATGCGCTGAACCGGCATCGATGGTCACCGCGACCTCCCTGCCCTGATAGGCCTCATTTTTTTGGACCAGATCCGGAATGTAATAGGCCGATCCTTTGGAGATGGAATTGAACAGGTTGTCGAAATAATTCAACGCATTTTGTCCGGCGCCGAAAATCGGCATGAACATGATGCAAAATACGACCGCAAACCCGACCAGCAAGCCGGATCCGAGAAGAAAGATCTTTTTATCCGCAATCATTATGCCACCCCCGCTTTCTTGAGGTTCTTGATGTTGCGCAGAAACGTACCAATCACCCAAACGCCGAAACCGCCGATCACGATGAAAAAGGCCCAGATGCCAATCGTGTCGAGGAGTTTGGCCGTGGCCGGTGTTATTGCAATCACGTCCATGGATCCCAGTTTGCCGGGCAAAGCAAAAACCCGGTTGACGAATCCGGCCAGCACGGCCATGGCGTAGAACCCGCGGATGGTGATCCCGCTGACAACCTTGGTGACCATGGCCCCCACCTGGATGCCGATGAGCGAGCCGAGCAGCATGCCCATGGCCAGGGTGTAGAAAATGAACCCGTAAATGGCGTACTGGCTGATAGCGGCATAGCCGGCGGTAAAAACGATCTGGAAGATGTCCGTACCCACCGTGGTCATGGAGGAAACCCCCAGCACATAGACAAAAATCGGAAAGGTCAGGAATCCGCCGCCAACCCCCATGATGGCCGCCGCAAACCCCACCAGGGCGCCGCTGAGCACTAGGAATACGGAGGAAATCTGGCGACCTCCGGGGACGATATCCTTGTCGAAGGTCACCATGGGCGGAATGCGCATGCCCTGCAGCTTCTGGGGCAGCGACCCAAGATCGGCACCTTCCGACTTGCCGCCATGATCGTGGGCCCCGCCGACATCCCCCTGTTTGCGGGCTTTTAAGAAATCCGTGAGAGCATACATCCCCAGCAGGCCCAGCATCAGCACATAAATGGTGGTGATAAATGCATCGCTCAGCACGGGATTGATCTCATAGAGGACCCGGTTGATCACGCCCCCGCCCGTTGCCCCCCCAATGGCGCCGATAAGAAAGATCAGCGCCAGGGGGACCGATATGTTGCCCAGTTTTCGATGGATCACGCTCCCCATGATGGCCTTGGCAAAGATGTGAAAAAGATCCGTGCCGACCGCCAGGATACCCTTGATGCCGGCACTCATCAGGGCCGGAGCAATGATGAAACCGCCCCCGGCGCCGATGCAGCCGGTAATCAAACCGGCGCCCAGACCGATCAGGATTGACGCCAGAAAGATGCCGGTGGTGAAAAAGGACGGGCTGTAGGCTTTCTTGCCCCCCAGCACATCCGGAATCTCGGCGGCCAATTGATCGGCAAAAGCAATGCCGCCGATGAGAACCGGCAACAGAAACAGACCGAGAACCATCAAACGCTTCCGGCTGCCCAGAATATTATCGGACATCTCCTTCTCCCACCGGGCATGGGCTTTCGCGCCGGCAAGCATGAATTGCGCCCATTGTTTGAAAAAACTCATCGCAATCAAGCTCCTTTCATTAAAAATTTCGTTGCCTTCGTTCAGGGGAGGCCCCTGCTATTTACGTTTCAGGTTAATCGTGCGGGCCTTGTAGGCATCTTGGAGTTTGAACAAAAGGTCATCGATGGCCACCGGTTTCATCAGGTAGTCAAACGCCCCCTGGGCAATGCCCTCGTGAGCCGCCTCGACACTGGCATGCCCCGTCAGCATGACCACCTCGATAGCCGGATCGAAAGCCTTTATGGCCTTGAGCACCGCGATGCCATCCATCCCGGGCATGCGCACATCCAGCGCCACGACATCCACGGGTGTCTTCCGGATCGTCTCCAGAGCAGCTTCTCCGCTGCCGGCCTTGAGCACGCATAAATTGCGCTTCGCCAGGCGTTTGGCCAATGTTTCGAGGAAATCCTCCTCATCGTCCACCAACATCACCGTGAAATCAGTCATCGTGCATCCTTCCCGCTTCGATGGGCCTCGCGAATTTTCTCCAGAAGATCTTCAAAATCGTAGGGTTTCGAAAGATAATCAAAGGCACCGTTGGCCATGGCATCCTTGGCCGAAACCTGACACCCGTGACCGGTCAACATGATAATCGGCAGCTCGGGGACCATTTTTTTGAGTATCTTCAAGACCTCGATGCCATCCATGCCCTCCATCTTGAGATCCAGCATGGCCACGTCAAAATCCCCCTGGCGCATGCGCTGAAGCGCCTCGGTGCCGCTGAAGGCGGGGGTCGCTTCGATATGCCGTCTGGCCATCCTTTTGGTCAGCACACGGACAAAGTCCTCTTCATCGTCGATAAGTAACAGTCGAATCGGTTCGTTCGCGATGGAATTCATGATCAACACCTATGCGCGCCGGGTCGTAATGGCCTTCATCCGGGCTTCGATGATTTTCTCCTCCTGTTGACGCTTTTTGGAGGCCGCCGTATTGACTTTTTCTACGAGCACCGCCATGTCGCAGGGTTTCATCAGATAGTCGAAGGCGCCCTGTTTCATGCCGTCGATGGCGGAGGAAACCGTGGCATGCCCCGTAAGCATCACGACCTCGATCAAAGGGTATTTGCGCTTGATTTCGGCCAGGGTCTCGATACCGTCCATACCGGGCATTTTGACATCCAGAATGACGACTTCGATCTTCTCGCCGTTTTGGCTGAGCACATCCAGGGCGTCCATCCCGGAAGGCGCCGTGAAGACATCAAAATCGCGTTTTTTCAGGCGCCGGGCCATGGCGTCCAGAAAAGCGGTTTCGTCATCGACTAGAAGCAATTTAGCGATTGTCATTGTTCTTCTCCTTATGGGTTAGGGCTTATAGCTTTTATCCGCGGCCGCATTTTCATTGGAGGGCTCCGGCGCATTGACGGGAAGTCGGACTTCAAAGCACGTTCCTTCGCCGACCTTGCTCGACACCACGATATCGCCGCCCATCTTGTTGATGATCCCGTAGCAAATGGACAACCCCAGCCCCGTGCCTTTGCCGACCGGCTTGGTTGTATAGAATGGCTCGAATATACGGTGCAGGTTCGCCTCGGGAATGCCGGGGCCGTCGTCGCGAACGTGAAACCGCACTTCGCTATGGCTCGACTGCCAGGTCTTGACTTCAATGGTCCCGCCCTGTTTGTCCAGGGCATCGATGGCATTGTTGATCAGGTTGAACAGCACTTGCTGGAGTTCGGTCTGGGATGCCCGAATGGCCGACAGGCGCTCCAAAAGGCGTGTATCGATTTCCACGTTGTTGTATTTGGCCTGCTGCGCCGAAAGGCTCACGACTTCCTTGATAAGGTCATTGACGTCGACCTGGTCAACACGGCTGTCCGATCGCCTTGCAAAACTCAGGAGTTTATGGGTGATATCGCGGGCGCGGATGCCTTGTTTACGAATTTGGGCCAGGGCGCGTTTGAATTCTTCCAGACTCTCGCTTTCACGAAACGCTTCATCTTCGAGCAAGTCCTCGATCCAGCCGGCCTCTTCCACCATGATGGCCACCGGGTTGTTGATTTCATGGGCAATGCCGGCCGCCAGTTCGCCCAGCGATGCCAGATGACCACTTTCAATGATCTGCTGGCTCATGATTTCCTTTTCCTGGTCGGCGGAGGCAATGCGGGTAATCATGCCCCTGGAAAGCACCAGCGCCATCGTAATGATGGCGATGCCCCCCAGCCCAAACACGAGAATGGCGATGTTGCGCGTACGGTTGAGGTCCTGATAGGCATCTCTTTTATCCTGCTGGAGAATCAGGGCCCAATGGTTGTCCTTGAGCATACCCGCCACATAGATCAGTTCGCTTCCGCTGCTGTCCTGCCGAATGACGGACAGGATGTCTTCCTCGCTGAGCCGGTCCGATTCTCTGAAGAGTTCCTGATACGTGCGGCCTTCCAGGACCGGTCGTCCTGCAGTGCGCGTCTGCAACGCACCGGTCTGATTGATGATATAGGCAAATCCGGTCTGACCAAGCTGGATATTTTCGACCACATCATTGAAGGCCAGGAAATCGACGGTAGCCCGCAGAATCCAGGGCTGGCCATTTTCAAACCTTCGCGCTGTGACGATGAAATGAGGAAAACCCCGGAGGCCTAAAAACACATCGCTTGTATAGGTGTCGGCTTGAAATGCGGCCTGAAACCATTCGGCGTCGTTGTATTGGGCGCTTTCCAGAAGATAGGGCCCCGCATAGGAAACCTGCTCCCCATCAGCCCGCACAACGCCGATATCGGAAAAAACACGACCGTAGGTCCCCTGAAGCTTGTGCAGCAGCGCCGCTAGATTTTCGCTCTTGCTCAGATGGTCGTAGGTGTATTCATCCACGAGAAAAGCAATATTGTTTTGCCGTTCAACCAGAAAATGGTCGATGTTCTGCTTATGTTTTTTGACCAGAGTTTCCAGATGCATCCGGACTTTTTCCTGATAGATCGTGTGCATTTGAAAGAGGATGCCGCTGCTCACGACAATCAGAGGGATAAACGAAACGAAAATGATGATGAGGATGATGTTGCGCCTGAGCGGGTGATAGTACGCCTTGCGCGCGATATCTTTCGGGTTCATGGCATCGGCCTTTCAGGGGTAAATGCTTTTCCGATCGAGGCCCCATCAGAGCAAAAGGCAGGCCAAAACAAGGCCACAACCAATTGCCCAGTCGCCCAAAATTCTTAATAAGCCGATATTATTAAATTATTGGAGGGATTGCCCCATAGAAAAAAAAACAGATGGCAGGCGTGTTTACGAGGGTAACACGACAAAAATGGATCTAAAAACGGCCAAACAAGCGGGGCGTTTCGCCCCGGCGGGGCGATTTACCCCGGCTGATGGGTCTCGACAATGCGTTTAAGTTTTTCACGCAGGGTCTTGCGGTCGATTCCGAGAATAGCGGCGGCCTGGGTTTTATTGCCGCCTACGGATTCCAGCACGCGCAATATATGCTCGGCCTCCAACGTAGCCAGAGTCTGAAACCCTTCCGTTGCCGGCCGCACCCCCTGGCGCATTGTTTTCGGCAAATCCGCCACGTCGAGGGAGCCGCTGTCGGCATTGACCAAGAGACGCTGCACCAGATTCTCGAGTTCACGAACATTGCCCGGCCAGCTATGATTTTTGAGGTTTTCCATGGCCCGGTCTGAAAAGTGCGGCGGTTCGAGGCCCATCTCTTGCGCATACTGGTTCATGAAATGACGGACCAGCGGCAGGATATCCGCCGGTCGCTCGCGCAGCGGCGGCACATAAATATCAACGACATCCAGCCGGTAGTATAAATCTTCCCGGAAAAGGTTTTTATCCACCATGGCCACAAGATCTTTGTGCGTCGCCGCGATGATGCGCGTGTCGACTTTGCGAACGTTGCTGGAGCCGACGATATGGATTTCTTTGTTCTGGAGGACGCGCAGGAGCTTCCCCTGCAGATTGAGGCTGGCATCACCAATCTCGTCAAGAAAGATGGTCCCGCCGTCTGCGACTTGAAAAAATCCCGCCCTGGAATCCTTAGCCCCCGTGAAGGCCCCTTTGACGTGGCCGAACAGTTCGCTTTCGATCAACGTATCGGGAATAGCCGTGCAGTTGACGGGCACAAAGCGGGCCGCGGCCCTGTCGCTGCCATAGTGAATCGCCCGGGCGACAAGCTCTTTGCCGGTGCCGCTTTCACCATGGATGAGAACATTGGCGTTGATGGCGGCGGCCCGTTCGATGCGCTCGATAACGTTGCGTATGCCGTCCGATATGCCGATCAGGCCATAGGTCTCAGGGGGTGAAGACGCACTCATCAACTCCCGGCGATGGTTTAATTTGCCTACCAGGCGATTGACGGCGAAACGCAATTCATCCGGCTGCAATGGCTTGACAAGAAGATTTTCAGCCCCCCTCTTGATGGCCAAAACAGCGTCGGGAACGGTGGGAGACGCGGCGGTCATAATGACTTCGATGTCTTTGAAATGTTCCCGAATATACTGGAGGAGCGACAGTCCATCGACGTCAGGTATCTGAATATCAAGGATCACGAGGTCCACTTTGCCAAATTCAAGGACCCGAATCGCCTCGGCCCCCGAGGGGACCGTGGTAACGACAAGCTCACTCTCGGCCAGACAGGCCCGAATGTCATCCAGTGCACCCGTGTCGCTATCAACCGCCATCAATTTAAGCGTGTCTTGTGTTTTCAATGAAGAAATGTCCGCTTCGTTCGATTAAGGGGCCTGGAGACCGTCTTATTCCTCAATATTAAGATTGGCTGCGTAGCGACCGGTGACCGCGTCGTCCACACAATTGTCCAACTCTTCCTCGGTGGCCGTTTGGCGATCTTTCAGCGCATTGAGCGGGCAGATAAACTCGTTGCCGGCATTGTCCTTGACACGCACCCAGACATCTCTTTCATCTGTTTTAGCCATGTTTGCCTCCCCTGTCGGTTGGTATGAACCGGTCGAACCCGGATATTCCATGAAATGTTATGGCTGGCCCGGATATTTCACGCGTTCGAGATGTTCATGGGCAAGGCATCAGGGGCGCTGCTGTACTTCTGCTACCGCAAGCCCCTGATAACGCGGCCGATGGACATCTCGGACGCGCCCGCAGGGTGAATTTTTTCTGCGTCCCCGGAAATCGCCGCACGTTACCAACTGTCACCAGAAATTTACACCTCGAATAGCGTTTATAGCATCAATACTTTGGCATAAATTTTATTTCGCAGAAAAATTTCATGAAATATGCGGGCTAAAGCCGCTTTGGCATTCGTGAGAAAGGTAAGCAATCCAAGCCCCACCGTAAAGTCATCGTCCGAATATTTTTAAACGCGCGGGCCGGTTGCCCGTGACGTGAAAATTTTCTCCCGGCTCTGGGGTTCCAGCTCCTCGCAAGGCCCGTCAATGAGGCTGAGGGGATCGATCAGGGCCACCATATTGGGATCCCGCATCCGGTTCCAAACGAAAGGTTCGTAAACGATATCCGGGGACGGCCGCCCGAGGGTAAAGTGCAGGTGGGGTAGGATATTGGTCCTGGAGTGGGCGGTGTCGGCGATGGACGCGATGATCTCCCCCTCCCTCACCGTAACCCCGGGCAGGATGCCCTTTCGGGGCGTTGTGTGGGCATAGATCGATATCGCCTGTTCAGGAATCCCGGCAATGCGTTCATGTTCGATCACAATGGCCCGGCCGAGGTAGTCGGTAAAGATCGCCCGCACTCGGCCGTCGTGCATAACGGGAATGCGGGTGCCCTCATCCAGACGACGCAACTGACCGGCCGCATCGCGGAAAAGGCAGAAATCAAGCCCTTCGTGCGGAAAATCGCGCCGACCGTAGCCGCTCCACCACTTGTCCGGTGCGTTGAAGCGCATGCCCGGAGAGAACACCCAGCACTTGAAATCATGGGGATCGAAACCATTGGCCTCGATGAGCCTGGCCGTAAAGCGGGTTTTGGCAAGTGACATGGTATAGCTTTCCTCTTATGAAAAAAACGTCGAGCCGAGGGGGGGGCGCTTCGCGGCGACTTCAAACCGCTTTGATCAGAAAAACGATTTGGAATTCGGTCCAGGTACAGGGTTCATCGCGCGATTGGCCGGATCGCCCGCCACCACCGACTTGGGAAATCACCCTATCAGGATAATTGCCCGATGATCAACCCGGCCAGGATGGATAATGCGGCCCAGAACAAAGCCTTTGCGGAAACCGATATTTTCCGATGGAACGACCGTGAGGCCATTGTCAGTGGTTCATCTTTCGCAGCCATCCGGGGGGAGCCCCCCGGCCGGAAAAGAAAAAGCAACAAGCGTATCAACGGGATTGCCATGGCAGCCTCCTTGGGAGGACTCAACGTTTGACAAGGAATGATTGCCCTATCTTGTCGCTGACTGGGAAAATCATTCAGGCTTCATGGCAACAATAAGATTATTATGAACTAATTGCAAATATTTTACATTTACGGTATAATTTATCAATTAATTTATATAATTTTTTATTTTTTGCACTATATTCGCATTCAGCACTAACAATACCTATAAAGATGCAAGGACTTTGCACATGACCAAACTCGACGACTATGACCGCAAGATCATCGCCGCACTGCAAACCAACGGGAGGCTATCGAACATCCAGGTTGCGGAACGGGTCAACCTGTCCCATTCCAGTTGTTCGCGACGCATTGCCCGGTTGGAAAGGGAAGGCATCATTGTCGGCTACCGCGCCCTCACCGATCGCCAGAAACTAGGGCTTTCGGTACGCGCTTATTGCGGGGTGATCCGTGATGCCGATACAGGGTGGGAAGAGGTCGCCCACGCCCTGGCCGAAATCGAGGGGGTTGTCAGCGTGTTTGCCGTATCCGGTGACGTGGATCTGATGCTCGAAATCGTCGCCCGGGATATGCAGCACTACTCCCAGGTGGTGCTGCAGGACGTGTTCAACACGAAGGGCGTGAATGCCACGCGCAGTTCTTTCGTGCTCGAGGAAGTAAAGTCGATTTACTGAGGCGGCCCCTTCGATTAATCTGGCAGCAGAATGTATAAGCCTTAGTCATCCCGGCGAAAGCCGGGATCTCATTGCAACCCGCATGGTGCCGTCATTTGATAATGGTCCATAGTGCCTCCTTCCGGTCACGTATAAGCGATACGCACGGCCCAAGATCTTAGAATACCGGCAACTTTTTCTCAGCTGCCTTTCGCTTAAAATGCTGGTCAATAGGCCGCTATTACCCCCCAATCTTCCGTCGACGTTGCGGGCCGGTCAGGCCACTTTATGACCGTAGAATCGATCCTTGGATCGCCTGAACTTGGGACAAAAATTCCTCACGTGGGAAGACGAAGACGAACACCATTGTCCACAGCCATAATCTTTACGGTCGTTGTAGACGGTGTTTTTGCAGCGCGGACAGTGCCGGGTTATTTCATCCTTGAAAAACTCGACCGAATTTCCGCAGATCTTGCAGACCACATCAAAAATGGCCTCCGGCCCCCATTCCTGAGTATTGTTGCCGGTACATTTACGCATGTTCTCACCTGCCTTGGCTTTTGAAGGCTTTCTCCAATTTCTTCAACAACCGCGTCACCCCGGCCACCTCATCATCCGCCAGAAGCGACATGAGACGGTTGCTCACCTGGTTGAATGCCTGCAGGCAATCCTCCCAGAGGGCCACACCCTTTGGTGTTTCGGACAGCAGCGTCATACGGCGGTCCCCGGGTGCCACCGCAACACGGATCAGTTTCTTTTCCAGAAGAATTTTCACGATTTTAGACAGGTTCGATTTTTCAAAAAGAAGTCGCTCACACAACGCTTTCTGGCTGATCGGCCCCTGCCATACGATCTCGTTCAGGACGCTGAACTGCTGCTGCTTCAATCCGAATTGCCGACAGACTGTGTTCGTTTCGCGTTGAAGAAATTGGCCGCATTTCAGTAACCGTTGAACGATCTGGGCCTCTTTGTCAGACGGACCCGGTTTGCGTTTCGGCGTTCTTGTGTTTTTAGGTTTCTTCGGTTTCATTCGGGGCGTAAATCCCACATCCGATTTAGTTTCCATTTCAACTAATAACCGCAAATAGTTTCCGTGTCAACTATAATATTTCTGGAGAGGATCTCAGGTTAGGCAGGCATCTTCTGGAAATTTGAATTGGTATTGTCCATCGGGGGAGAAAATCAGCCCACCAATCATGGCAGGGGCACCATAAAAGTCTTATCCACCGATGTTGACAGTACGATGGACGTTTGCGTTTGCCCATAAGGGCTCAAGCGCTCCACCACAGCTTCGAGTGCAGGCAGATCTCCAACCTGTACATAAATTATAAAGGAGCCCTCTCCGCTTATATGGTGGCAGGCAATAATCTCTTTCATGTCGACTGCCAGGGCCTTTACAGCTTTGTAGTTCTGGGGATCGGTGGTCAACTTGATAAATGCGGAGACGGATCGACCCACTGCCTCGGGAGCGATTCTGGCATGGTAACCTTTGATGATTCCGGCTTCTTCCAACTTCCTCATCCGTTCGGCAACTGCCGGGGCTGACAAGCCGACCTTCTTGCCGATACGGCTGAGGGGCACTCTGGCATCTTCCTGCAGGACGGTAAGTATTTTTAACCCGATCTGATCCAACAATTTTTCATTTTGAAAGCCCATACCTGAAAATCCTTTGATTTTTAGGTAAACCAACCAGAAAAAATTGGTTTAGCCATAGTGTCAGCTAACCGAATATTATATTGTTGACCTTATGAACTCAATAATACTCAGTGGATTTTTGACCGGCTTAATCCTTCAAATAGCAATAGGCCCGGTATTCTTCTTTATCCTCAATCTATCGCTGCAGAAAACGGTTATAGACGGAATGTTTGCCGTCATCGCTGTAACAATCGTTGATTATATTTTCATTGCCCTTGCTGTGTCAGGTGTCGGGAAGCTTTTGGAAAAACCGAAAATCAAGCTCATGTTAGGGATGATAAGTTCACTCGTGCTGATTCTATTCGGAATAATAATGATTGTATCGATAAGCCCCGGCAGCCAGATTAGCAGCCCTGACAACCTGATGGAATCGGACTATATATCCAGCTTCATATCCGCATTTCTATTAACAATTTCCAGCCCGCTTACAATTGTTTTCTGGACAAGCTTGTTTGCTGCAAAGGCCATCGAAAAAGGATATACGCAAAAGGAATTGATACTTTTTGGAATAGCAGCGGGGTTTGCAACACTGTTATTCCTGGGATCTGCGGTTGCCCTGCTTTCAGTGATGAAAACTTCGATACCAATAACGCTTTTAAAGGCATTAAATATAGCTGTAGGTTCGTTGCTGATGATTTATGGAACGATTCGACTATTTAAAATAGTTCAACTACCGAGGCCGTGCCACGGATAAACCGGAATATTGGCAACGAAGCTCTTTCCAGACCCACGGATTTCTACTCAGGGCTATTTTCAGTATTCCACATGCAATTTGCAGCAGGTCAATCGTGATAGATTCATCGAAAAGGCACCCATTAACCGGATATTTTCTGGCTATCCAGGATTCCACCGCGCGATCCAAGATTAATCGGCCTGCCCTTTACCGACCACAAATTTTCCAGCGAAATATTTCGTCCGGATCTCCTGCGCTTCTTCAATCCACTTTTCGACCCCGACCAGCTTCATCCGACACAGGTTGTACATCTTCATATTGTGGGGATACCGGGCTGCCGCGTCGGCCGTGGGCGCAAGATAGGCACACGGGAATACATCACAGTTAAAGCAGAAATCAACGCCCTTCTCTTTTACACAATCGAGGGTGGCGCATCCCCCGGATCCAAGATGGAAGTGTTTCCCATCCTGCTGCCGGCACCCCTGGCAGGGTATATCCTCTTTCGGGACCCCAAGCTTTTCGTGTATCAAGCCGGCCAATTTCTCGGTCAAATTATCCGCATACAGCTCGCAGTTGAAACAGTCCAACCCGCAGGGTGCGGTTAAAGCGCGTTTATCCATATCGTCCCCCTTCCTGAAATTTTTCGTGGGCGTTGTCAGCGTGTTTGCGGTGTCCGGCGACGTGGACCTATGGATCGAATCGTCACGCTTCTGCAAGAATCTTGATCGATACGTTTTCGACCATATCCCTGACGCGTTCCTGGTAGGTCCGCATATGGGGTGCCGCCAGATGGACCTTCAGGGCTTCCACACTGTCCCATTTCTCGATGATGGTAACGACGTCTTTGTCAAGTTCCTGAGGTGGCAATCCCGTGGGGGCGTCGATGGTGGGCACGTATTCGAGGCAGCCGTTCTCGGCGCGAACATTGGGAACATTGGCCTTGAATATGGCGATAAAGTCCTGCAACCGCCCTTCCCTTACTCGAATCGATGCAATCACGTTGATCATATGGCATTTTCCTTTCGATGAGCGAGTAGACCGGTCAGGCGCGCCTGAATGATCGCCTCGGCCTCGGACATGATCCGGTCGAGCAGTTCCTTGCAGGTGGGAATGTCATGGATCAGGCCGGCGACCATGCCGCAGGACCAGGCCCCGGCATCCACTTCACCTTCCGTCATCACCTTGGGGTAAACCCCGGCCACCTCTTCGATAATGTCTTCGAACTGGAGGTTTTTGCCCAGCGTCGCCTCTTTTTCCAGCAGCCGCTCCACAGCGGCATTTTTCAACACCCGCTCCGTATTGCGCAGCGGCCGCATTACCAGGCGCGTATCCAGTTCGCTGGCCGCCAGGATGGCCTGCTTGACCTTTTCATGGACCGGCGCCTCCCGGGTGGCGATGAACCGGGTGCCCATGTTGATGCCTTCCGCCCCCAGGGCGAGGGACGCCACCAGGCTGCGGGCGTCGGCCATCCCGCCGGACGCCACAAAGGGAATTTGTAATTCCTCGGCGGCCCGCGGCAGCAGGATCATATTGGGAATGTCATCCTCGCCCGGATGCCCCCCGCATTCGAACCCGTCCACGGAAACCGCGTCGCACCCGATCTTCTCGGCCTTCAGGGCATGCCGTACCGAGGTGCACTTGTGGATCACCTTCACGCCGGCGTCCTTGAGGGCCGGCAGGTGCTCCTGGGGATTGCGGCCGGCGGTTTCAACGATCCGGACGCCGCCGTCGATGATGGCCCGGATATAGCCCGGGTAATCCGGCGCCATGACCGTGGGCAGGAAGGTCACATTGACACCGAAGGGTTTGTCCGTCATTTGGCGGCAGCGCTCGATCTCACGGGCCAGGTCTTCCGGCGACTTCTGGGTCAGCGCCGTAATGATGCCCAGCCCACCGGCATTCGAAACGGCCGCGGCCAATTCCGCGAAGGCCACATAATGCATGCCGCCCTGGATGATCGGATGCTCGATGCCAAAAAGTTCGGTGATGCGTGTTTTCATTGTTCGTTCCCCCAATCTGATGGATGAAATTTCGGGACGTCCATTTGCAAGCCCTTGTCCGGGAGCACCATGAGCGTGGAGGTCCCGTGGGCAATGAGGTTCTCGTCCTGATCGAACACCTTCGCTTCGGAATAGCAGATGGAGCGGCCGGGGCGCAAACAGGTTCCCCTGGCAATTAGCTTACCGTCGACGATGGACCTGAGATAATTCAATTTGAGATCGACGTTGACCAGGCCTTCCTTCTCGGGCAGGCGCAGAAAAGCGGCCCAGAAGGTGGCGGTATCGATAATCGTCGCCACCACCCCGCCATGCACGATGCCATAGGGCTGGAGGTGGCACCGGTCCAACTCGATCACGACCTCCGCCCGGTCCATTTCGATATTTGCCAGCCGCATCCGCATGTGGCTGGGATAAGGGCTTTGGGCCACGACCGTCTTGAGCGCGTCGACGTAGGCCGGATTGGCGTCCATCAGCATCCCTCCTTTTCTCACTACATGGCTTGCATATTAATATTTTGTATACGAGCTATTTGGATCATTTTTTATTAAACCAGTTTCTTCAAAAGCGCCCTCAGGATAAGGCCTTCCTCCGGTGTCAGCTTGGCGAGAAAGCCTTGATTCGCATCCGCGATCATATGTTGGAGTTGATCAGCGGTCGCCTGCCCGGATCGGGTCAGGCATACCCGGATGGCACGCCGGTCAAGACAAAATTCCGTCAATGATCCACGCCCTCGCGGCTCGGCAGGGTATCCTCATTGACGACAAACGGTTTGATGTCGAGGAGCGGCGTGCCGTCGATCATGTCCATGCCGCGGACACGCAGAACATTGCCGTTTCGTGCCAGGACTTCCAGGATCGACAAGCCGATCGGATTCGGTCGATTCGGGGAACAAATGCTGAAGACCCCCATCGGCTGCCCCCGGTGGGGCGGCGTTTGCTTCATGAATGCGTTTGAAAAGGGCGGGCTCTTGTGAAAGTGAAACAGCACCACGATCCGCTGTCCCGGGGTAATGTCCGCGAGCCCCTCGGTATACATGGGATCGATCTTCAGGGTGCCCTCCACATCCGACACGGTCCAGTGCCGGGGAATGCTTTCAGCTTCAGTGTGGGCTGTACCGATAGGTTCTAACGTAATTGGCATTGTGATCCTGTCCTGACAAATCGTTTAAAGTTCATCCGCAGGCATGTCGATAGGCACCTTTGAAAATGGACATCCCCCCAACATGCTGTCTCTGGCATTTTAACAGAAGTTCTACGCCTAATTTTTCTGTGGTTCAAGGTTTCCCTGGCATCCTGCGGATCGATATCATGGCAATATCATCCGCCAGATCGCAAGACGCCATATGACGAAAAACGCCATCGATGATCGCCTGCATCGCATTATCGCCCGATCCGCCGCAGCGTTGAAGGGCGGCGTGAATGCCACTTCGGCAGAAACGGTCACCATCACTTGTGCAGGCGTCCGTTATCCCGTCGGTAAAACCGATGAGGGTTTCGCCTTGAGCAAGGCTCACCGATGCGAGCCGATAAAGGGTCCGAGGCGATATGCCGATGGCAGGGCCGGTGGGCATCAATTCACGCAAACAGTCATCGCCCGTGATGACCATCAGGGGTTCGTGGCCGGCGTTGATGAAATCGAGTCGTCCGTCATGAATATCGAGGACACCGAAAAACAACGTCGCGAAAATACCTTCGTTTCCGTGATGCCGGTGGATATAGTTGTTTAAGAAGACCAGGGCTTCCCGGGCCCTTGTCGCCAAGGGATCGGGCGTGCCCGGCATTCCGGGTGCCGCCAGGGAATCGCCCTTCCGTTCAATGGCGCCTTCCATATAGGCGTGAATCAAACTCCTGAAGATTCCCATGAAGAGCGCCGCGCTGACCCCTTTGTCGCAGACATCGGCAATGATGATCCCCAAGTGATCTGTGCCCAGCGGGAACACGTCATAGAAGTCGCCGGAAACCTGTTTGGCCGGATGAAAGCATGCCTCGATCTTCCAGCCGGGGATATCGGGCAGGTGCTCCGGTAGAAACGTTCGCTGCATGTGACGCCCCTTTTCCAGTTCAACGGTCAGGGCGTTCGAATAGGTTTCGATGGTTTCCTTGGCGCGCTCGAGCTGATGAAACGCTTCATTGAGGGCGTCGTACAACTTGGCGTTTTCCAGAACGATGGCGATGTGATCGGCCGTGGCCCGCATCAGGGCGGCGGTGTCTTCCGAAAATCGTCCGGGTTGGGAGTGGACCAGCGAAAGGATACCGAACAGGCTGTTGCCTTTGAGAATCGGGGTGACGACAGCCGAGCGAACGGTATAGGGCTGATCCGGCAGGTCCAGCCAACGGGCATCTTCCTGCGTATCGTGGATCAAACCCACCTGGCGGTGCTTGACCACCCACCCGGCCAACCCCTCGTTCATGACACACCCGATCAAACGGGCGTTATCCTCACGGGAGGGGGTTTCCTGCATCATGATGCAGTCGGTCACCACGCCGTCATTGTCCAGCAGAAAAAGACTGCCGGCCTCGGCGCCGGTAATCTCGGCAGCCAGGTCCACCGTTTTTTGCAGGGTGGTCTTGAGCATCCCCTCTTCGTTGGACGAGCGCACGAGGCTGACGAAATTCCGCAACAGCCTTGTTTGGATCCCCAGGGCAATTTTTTCGCTGTTTATAACCATGGGCGCCGTCACAATGCACAAAGGAAAGGGTAAGGCCGAAGTAAAAAAAACACTACCTGACGCGTCGTGGGAATGTCAACAGACGCCGGTTAGCGGCGCATCCGACGGCATCCCTATCTTAAATGGCGTCCAAGCTTCAGGGGGCTTGCAGGACAATGCTTTCCAGTTCATGGCAGGCCTCCTGGGAATTCAAGGTGCAGGCCCTTTTGAGCGCAGCAAGCATTCTTTCGGTGTCATTCATGCCATAATTGGCGATGGCTTTGGCGAGATAGAGATCACTCCAGTGGGAATACTTTTTTTCGAGGTGATCCAAATAGATGATGGCGATACGCCATTGGTTCCTGCGCATGTAACGGTAGGCCCGGGAGAGCTCCATTCCAGGAGCGATGACGGACAGAACCGGCTGTTCCATTTCTTCGGTGTAAGAAAAATGGGCCTCTTGTTTTTCCGATTCCAGATTTTTGATCCTGGCCCGGATGAAATCCAAACTTGTTATATCGGCGCTGATTTTGACGAAAATCGTATTCTTTTCCTTTTCGAATTTATCTTCGAGAATAGTCGTTTCGATTTCGTCGGCGGCCAGGCAGAAAATTTCGTTCTGCCTTTTCTCGAAATGCTCCAGCAACCCCTTGTGCGTCAGGTATTTCGCCGCCAGTTGGATCGCCTTCAATCTGGCCCCGAATAGTGCCAGCGCCCGGGCTTTTTCAGAAGAATCCGTGCCTCCGGGGATATACGTATATTCGGTGGTGACGCTGATGGCATCATCTCTGACCGGGTCTTCTGCCACGCATATCACCGGGATCACGAACACGAGCAGGAGCCCTAAAAAAACGCATTGAACACGTGGTGACACTTCGCCGCTCCTTGTACGAGTGGATTGATAGGAACCTCCCGGGCCAAACCAACGAAAGCACGCCGATGGGTATCGAATTGAAGATGGCAATTCAGCAAAACTCATTTGTCCGGCGTGAACTTGGTAATTTTGGAGCCTTTCAGGCCAAGCCCGGCCATCAAACCTTCCTGGTTAAAGAAGAAGGCGTAGATGTCGTCCTTAAGGGTCGTGCTCGAAAGCGACTTGGCGAACCCCTCGTCGACAACCACCACGGTCGGACCGGTACCGATTTCCCAGCCGGCACTGTCGTCAAGGTATTTCAGGGCCTCATCCGTCATGAAAAACATGGCATAGCCGAAGGCCTGCCCGCCCGCCTGAAGGCCATAGGAAGCTTCCACGGTGTTGTAGTACCCGGTCGTCTTGCCCCCCTTGATGAGCACCCCTTCGCCAAATTGCCCGCCGACCACCAGACCGGCTTTCACAACGCGGGGAAAAACAAGCACGGCTTTAGCGCGGGGGGCAATTTCCTTGGCGGCCGGCGTGGTCGCATAAAGATCTTTCAAAGCCGCCCGGCCATTGCGGTCAAGCTCGGCCGCCGACCCGGCCAGCACTTGGCCGGGCGCCAAAACAATCAGGGCCAGTGTTACGATCATGATCGTTCGGGGTATTCCGCTAAACGCATTCAACATGGCGATCTCCTTTCGGTTGTCCAATTGACGTTGCCAATCGGTTCTATGATGGTCCCGGAAGGCGTAAACCGTTTCCTGCAAACGAGTGCTCTGGGTATCAGGCCGTATATTCAGATAGGTTGTTCAACAGAAACATGGGCGTCCCGGCGGAGCGGGCCTGGCGCTGGGCATAGCGCTGCGGCGACCGCTGCACAAATCCCAGGTTTTTATAGAGCGCCTGCAAGCGGGGGTTTTTCGTCAGTGAAATGATCTGCTGGTAGCCCCGGCGGCGGGCCTCGGCAATAAATGCGCTCACCGTGAAAACACCGACCCGCTGGCCGCGAAAACGGGTGGACAGGGCCAGCGCGCCCAACTCGGCCGTCTGGTCATCAATGGGAATCAGTTCGGCGCAGCCGACGGCAATTCCGTCGATCTGGGTCATGTAGAAATTATCCCGATGGGCGGCGATATAGGCCCGGTCCCGAGGTTTGAGGTAGCCTTTGGCCTTGTAGAGATGGAGGATGCCGGCCAATAACTGCTCGTCTTCTTCGCTCACGATGGGCAAAAACGTTTCCTGGAAATCGTTGGCGATCAGGGTGCCGGTGCCCTCCACCGTAAAGAGTTCGTGTTTGATGGTGTTCTTGCGAACCGGCAGGATATGCACCCGTTTCAGGTGCCCGGCGTCGATGCGCTGGCAGATTTTCTCCAGGGTCGAACGGAAGCTGGCGTTGGCGATTAGGTCGCCATAGCTATGCCAGACAGCGCGCACGCGCCGTGTATCCACCGCATTGATCCTGCGCCCTTTGGCATCCGTGAGATATTTGCGTTCCAGAAAGATCAGCTTGTATACGGGGTCCTGTTCCAGGACCTCGGTGTAGAAATCCTTTTCCGACCCCACCCGGACGATACGGGTCTCCGGCAGGCGCTCGGCCAGGGTGCGGAAATGCTTCTGGTTGGCGAAGCGGTTGGCCATATTGTGAAACAAGGTGGTGACCATCCCCTGGCGGGCCAGAAATTTGATATCGTTGATGATGTCGGCGAAGTGATCGCGCAGGATGCCCTCCCGGCAGGCGATGCTGACATGCTTGCCGGTGAGAATGCGTGTGTACTCTTCAATGTAAAGCCGTGGCATAACAGAATGGTTATCCTTCCACCGATCCAGCGCGAACAGGTGATTGGCAATGAAAGGCAAGACGATCATTGTATACCGCGCTATCTTACACCGGTATTCCTTTAGGATGCAAATCGATGCTCTCGGCATAGCGCGACAGGGCGCTGCGCAGTGCTTCGCGGTCAGCCGGGAAAGGCTGCCCCCGGTCGTCCTGGCGTTCAAACCGGGAGGAAAGCAGGTTCAGCTGGCGGTTCCTGCGGTCGACCTTGAGGTCGACCCGCGCCACCAGTTGTTCCCCGGCCAGCACCGGCAGGCAGTAATACCCGTAAATCCGTCGGGCGACCGGTTTGAAGATCTCCAGCACCTGGTCGAAACCGAACAGCAGCCGGACCCGGCCGCGATCCCACAGGACCGGATCGAAGGGTGAGAGCAAAACACCGCGATCTTGGCGAGGGCGCACCCGGGCAAGACGATCGGCCAGTTCCAGATCCCGGGGGCGAACCCAGCCGGGTATGCACCGGCCGTCTTCTCCCGTCAGGGCGCAGGGCCGGACGTCCCCTTTCCCGGCCAGGCGCCCCAGGGCTTCCAGGAGATCTTCCCGGGCGTTGCGGAACCGCCAGGTCTGGGCAAGGGTGCCGAGAGTGGCCCAGCCATGCCCCTTCAAGGCCTGCAGCAGCAAAACCTCCAGCGCGTCTTCCCTGGCAAGATCCCCCCGGCGCCAGCGCTCCGGTATGACCCGCTCGGTCAAGTCGTAGATACGCTGGAAATTGCGGCGTTCGCGAATGGCCAGAACACCGGCCGACCAGAGAGCAGTGGCCACCCGTTTGACGATCTTGAGGTCCCACCACCCGCGGCTGCCGCGCCCTTCCATGTCCAGGGAACGCAAGGGGCCCTCCTCCCGGATGCGGTGCGTCAGCGCCTCGGCAATCCCGGGGTGCTGCCCGATCAGGTCGCCCCACCAGGGGTGGTGCTGGAATTCTTCCCGGCGAAAGGCAAATACAGGGTAGTGTTCCATGGGCATCCAGCAGGCCTCGTGCCCCCAGTATTCGAACAGCGGCTCTCCCGGCTGAAGCAGCTTTTCCGCCAGGCCGGGATCAAAGCCTTCAAGACGCGACATGAGAACGATGGCATGGCTGCGGGCGCCGGCCACGGCCACCGTGTCCAGCTGCAGGTAGCCGAAACGGGCGATAACGCGGTGGGCGGCCTGTCGTGCCCGCCGGCCCTTCCCCCTGGCCCGTCGGGGCATCCCCGTCCACTCCGGTTTGAGCAGCCCGGCCCGGGCCAGCGCCAACCGCCGTGCTCGTTTCACATCGATGGTTTCCATCCCGTCGGCCTCTCTGATCCAGGACATCAGCCCTAATATTCCATGAAATATTAGGGATCGCGCCATATGGCCCACAGTCAAAAACAACAACTATCGATATCATAATCAACGTCATTGTAGAATTGATTCTGTTCTGGAGGTGTATTTCTAAAAATCGGATAAAATCAAGCAGGAAGACTCAATGGACAATGATGGACGAATACCCCATCATAAAGCGACCGGCTGCGGATGGTAACCATAACATTATACCCAGTTTAGAAATGGCATGTTTTGTTCTGATCAAGGCCGCACAAAGGTTTGCGGCAAGGCGTACGATTGTACGCCGCAACCGCCAAACCCGCTCTGATCATTCACCATAAAAAACAAAGTACAGAGGCAAATCGTGTCCATCCAGAAATGGTAGATTTTGATTCCGAGCAAGGCCTGAGCGATTTGGAAACCGCAGGAATAGTCGACTATTTCGAGGATTTCCAAAGAGCGAAAACGCCGCTCGGGGTCAAAAGATGCCGTTTCTGGATGGGCACTTACTATTTGATTTCATCGATGCTCAGTGGAAACACCGAAAGCGGCTCGCACCGGTCTTCGTATAGCACGATGGGGTTCTCGTAGCGGAACCCGATGTTTTCTTCCGGGCAGGCGTACTGCATGGCACAAATCAGCAGTTCGCCGGCCTGGTAGACATGCTCGGGATTGGTCCAGTAGGGAAAGGGGCCGTCGTTCAGGCCGATGCGCCACTCGTCGCCCATCAAGCCGATGCCGTGCTCGAACCCCGGCACCATATAGTCGGAAAAGCCCCGCTCGTCGGCAAAGCCGATCATCTGCTCGGCGAGGTCCGAAGGGGTGATGCCGGCCCGGTAGGTTTCCAGAGTCAGCTTGACGATATCGACGAAATTATTGGCGTGCCACCACTGCCGGTCCGTGACCGGGGCGATCAGGTAGTTGTGGGAATGATCCCCCAGCCCCAGCTTGAACATGGCGTGAATGTCGACCATCAAAGGATCGCCGGCCTGCAGTTCCCGGCGGGAAGCGGGTGTGCAGGCCCCGCCCACCAGGCCGGTGCGGTAGCCGCTGGCGATTTCATTGCCGCCGGTAAACGACCATTCCCATTCACTGCCGGCCTTGCGCATGGCGTAAGCGGCCAACCCGGCGATCTCGGTTTCGGTCATGCCTTTCCAGCCGCCGTCCTTGATGGCATCGAACACGGCCTGGTGGCCGATATCCACAATGCGCGAGGCTTCCCGGAACCGGTTGACCGTGCCCTCGTCCTTGATGACCGCCAGGGCGTCCACGATGGTATGGGCATTGACCAGTTCACAGCCCGGCAGGGCTTCGCTGTAGCGCTCGTATTCATAGTGGGTGAGATTGCCCTCGGGAAGGTAGTTGGACATGCCGCTCTCGATACCCACACGCCCCTTTTCGCCGGGCAGCAAATCCTTGATAAAGTCGGCAATCAGCTCGATCTGGTCCTGGCCGCCCATGGGGGCGAAGCCAAAAACATGGTCCTCGTCCAGCCAGGCATCGTCGGCCACACGGGCCGCATCGATGACAAAAGTAAAAGCCGTGGGCAGCCCTTCGGACGGAATCACCACGAAACTGCGCCAGGGGCAGAAGGCATCCAGGGTCCAGGAAAGGGTGCGCAGCCGGGAACCCAGATAGACATCGATATTCTCCTTGGCCATTGCCGCCTGGATGGCACGGATACGCGCCGGGAAATCAATATAATAAGGATCGTTTGGAGTCGTCATCTCTGTTTCTCCCTTTGGGGTTCTTCCATCAATAAGCCGCAGGTATCGTGGACAACACCTTGTTCAGTCGATCGGCGATGGAGGCCAGCTTCAAAGCCTTGACCATGTTCCCCTTGAGCTTGAGTTTGCCGGTCATCAGGGCTTTCTGGGACCCCAGTTCGGCCCGGGAAATTTTGGCAAAGGTATCATACGCACCGGTGATCTTGAACTCGGCGGCCGGCGGCTCCCCATCCCCCAGCAGCAACTCGGCAAATTCACCCTTTTCAAACCGGAAAAAGAGATAGCGGGTGCTGCCGTCCGGACAGTCGCGGTAGATGTTGGACATGGATGAAGTGATGAAATTCATTCGCTCCGGGCTCAGTTCGGATTTGAGCCGCTTTTCAGCTTCGTCCCGCCAGGCGGGGGTCAGGTATTGCATCGGATCCGTCATAGTCACCTCCTTGGTTTAAGGCTTGCAATCGATCTTCTTCCTGAAACAATCCCTGGGTAATCAAGGCGACAGTCTGGGTAAACATTGCCTCCTGGGCCCGATCCCGGGATATGATGTACATGCGGATGATGAACATTTTGTAGACCGAAAAAATGATCTCCGGAACCGTGTCCAGATCCACAGACCGGAACCGTTTTTCCGCCATCCCCCGCTCCAGAATCGACCGAATCATGGCCACCGAATTGGCATTGATGTCGGCATAGGGATCATCGGCCGGGAACATGGGAAAAATGTCCGGATCGCGAATCAGCAGACGCCGCAAGGCATCGTCCTCAGCCAGGTAAGCCACCGCCTTGCGGCACATGACGTGAAACTGCCGCGCCGCGTCCGCTTCCCGTTCGATGGCCTCCCGCACCCGTCCCTGCCAGCGGAGCAGGGCATGGCGCACCGTGTTCCGGTAGAGATCCTGCTTGTTGCGGGCATAACGATAGAGATTGCCCTTGGTCATGCCGAGCGCGGCGGCAATGTCCTCCAGGGTCGCCTTTTTAAAACCGTAATCCGCAAAAACCCCCAGCGCGGCTTCATAAATGGTGGCGATGTTTTCTCTGGGTTTCATATGGCATAACCTGCGGCGTAAATAGTGCCCATCCCCAAATGGCATCTTTCGGCCCCTGGCAGCGTTCTCGCTCGTTTTCAATCCTCGCAATAGCGGGCTATTCCTCCGGTTTCAAACGAACTCGGGCCTTGCCAGGAACCAAAATCTACCATTTATGGACGGACACTTGAAATTTTTTTTCAGCCGAAAAAATGGTAGGCAATGATGTTTTTCACATCATCAAAGTCTATACTATAAATAAACAAAATGTTCATTTGTTTATTTATAAAATCCCGCCTGTGATGTCAATCCTTAAATCCCTTTCTTGATTTCGAGCAGGCTGGCCGCCCTATGCGCCGGGTGCGGTTAGCCGTCGGCCGTCGTCTTGACATCAAGGGCAGACGGCTTACCCTACAGATAGGTATTGTCATGATGACCGCGAATCAAAAACTTTCAACAGGCAAAACGGGCCGAATGATCGCGAGTTGCCCGGTGAACGTAACGGTTTTCAGCCCCACCCCGCCAGCACCTGTTCACAACGATGCTTCCACCGACTTCCCACTGAATGTAGAACAACCCTGACCCGAACATTCATGACATATTGTGGCACAATAAATTGTGTGAAATACTCGCACTAAGGACAGGGTGAATCATCCATCCGGTGTGCCTGCCCATCCCGGAGGCACCATTTCGGAAACACGCCGGTCATCGAAATAGCAGGCGGATAGCGATCCGCAAATGGCCACCGGGCATGTTCTTTCCGCATGAGGCCAAGGAGGTGTCCCATGTATTTCAAACAATCCGATTTTTTTTCAGGAATGGACCACGCATTCATCAAAGATATAATGGAAAAGGCCGAGAAAAGGTCTTTTGAGGCCGGTGAAACGATTTTCAGTGAGGGCGATCAAACCCGGCACTTCTACATCCTGATCAAAGGCCATGTCAAACTGAGCATCGGCAGGGATGGCCACACGGTGTTCGTCATCAATCGCGCCGGGGAGTGCTTCGGGTGGTCCAGTCTGGTCAATCGCGCCCGCTACTCGGCTTCCGCCGTCTGCGCTGCGCCCACTACCCTGATGCGACTGGAGAAAACCCATGTCGGCACCATCCTGGAAAACCGTCCCTCTGAAGGCCTCATCTTCATGCAGCGCCTGGCCGAAATGATCAGTGATCGGTTGATGATGAGCTACCGCACGCTGGGATCCCTGGCCCTGCTCGCGTCGCATCCCTCGGAAGGCACCGGGCAGGTGCAGGAAGCGCTGGAACCGGCCTGACGACAGATAGCGTTGCCCGTCCCGGTGGCCAATAAACCATCAAGGAGGTGATGGCTATGCAAGAAAGGAAACTGGAAAAAGATCTTATCTTCTTCAGCCCCGGCAAACCGGGGGCTGTTTTCACGTATCAAGCCGGTTATAGCGTCAACGATGACATGCTCAACCAGACAGTGGACCATTTGGAATACGATACCGAAAACACGATCCGGTGGGTGGAGGAACGCCGGACCGTACCCCGGGAGATGTGAGTCCGTTACGCCCCGGATAACCGGACACCCGACCGTTCCCCTCCACATTGGTCGCTTTACCGCTGCCATGGGAAGGGGACACTCCAACCAACGGGACAGGCAACCCACCGCCGGAGGGCGTACACCACGCCTCCGGCGGTATGCGGTCCGCATTACCCCACACGCCCCAGGGGATGCCCCTGGCGTGCCTCGACCGCCCGGGGAAATTTCAGGTAAGGGATGATGGCATCGTTTTTCCGTCCGCCGGTACCATCATAAGTGATGGGTACCACCGGCACGCCGGTGACCTCCTCGATGCGGCGGGCCATGGCCTCGGTGACCAGGGAAGGACAGCAGAACGCGGGACTGGCCTGAACAAAAAGCCTGACATCCGGGTGGTGCTTTTTAATGTAGTGCACCTTGAGCAGGTTATCCAGCGACTCACCGGTATGCTCGATACGCACCCCGTACTGGGCCAGAATCTTTTCGGGCGAATCGTCGAAGGTGGCCATGGGCTCGCCCAGCAGCGGTTCGAACATGCGGTAGTAGGTGCGCTCCAAACGGGTGATGGTGGCCATGAGAGCCTTGCTGGAAACCAGGGTCATGAATTTGCGCTCGAAAAACCACTTGCGGAAATAGGGGCTGGCGATCATGCGTGCGTAGTCCGAATAGGGCGTGGTCACCACTTCGCCACCGTGGCGCTCGATAAACCGGATCAGGTCCTGATTCATCACCCGGTTGTCCCGCGAGTAAAGATCCCCGAAAATAGCCACTTTGGGCCGCTGCGTTTTCTTGACCGGCACCTTGGCGAAACGCTCCAGAACAGCCGCCAGGGCATCCTGTTTTTTGATGCGGCCCAGAAACGCTTCGTAAAGAATTTCCAGCGCCACCTCCAGCACCTGATCCACGTCCCCGGCATGGCATTCATAGGGCCGCAGCCGGCAGGCCACCCGTCGCAGCAGGCCGCCGAACATGTAGGCGAAGACGGCGTTGAAAGAGGCCCGGGGCGACACATCCATGAAAAACAGATCCCCCACATAGACGCCCGCCTTTTCCAAGCCACCCCCGCGGGCATTGAGCAGGGATTTCATGTGGTGGGGATAAAGTTTGATATTACAGGCGAGGCAGGCCTCGCTCATCCACAACACCGTGTCTTCCGGCGCCAGGTCGTGGCGCTCCAGACATTCCGCAAACCCCTCCACCACGGCATTGATGGGGATGCACTGGCCGGTATTGTCCCGCAGGCTTTTGGCAATGGTGGCCTCGGTCTCCTCCATCAGCACCGCCTGTCTGCCCTCCCGCCGCAGCACGGCTTCGAGAAGACGCCCTGTCAACCGATCCCAATTGGGCAGCACGATGGTCCGGTCGGTCTTGCCGCGCTGCAGATCCGGATTCAACTGCTGCAGTGCCGGGGCCGGAACCGCAGCCGGAGCGGCTGTCTGGCAGTGATTGCGGAAGGCACGCACAGCGGCTTCGATACGGGTTTCGTATCCCACGCTGGAATCGTGCTCGTCCAATTCCAGGACAAGGTAGGGCTTGTCATGGGCCGCCATCAGTTTCTTGAAATAATCCTGGACAAAGGCATCCGGCGAGCATTTGAACGAAGTGACCAAGACCGGATAGAGTCCGGGGCTATGGGCCACTTTCTGGGCGGCTTCCATCACCCGGGCGGCATAACGCCAGTGGATCTCCCGGAGCAGGGGGCGGATGGCGCGGGTATCGTCAGGAGACACATCCAGCATATCCTGGTAACAGCAGTCGATCCCCTGGCGATGAAACAAATCCGGGATGCCGCAGTTGAGGGCGGGTGAAAAAAGCGTGTAGGGCCGCCCCAGGAGAACGATGCGGATATCGTCGGAACGTGTCTCGAGGTGGTCCTGCCAGCGGGCCTGCAGATCCGCCTGTCGTTCTTTTTGAAACCGCTGTGCGGCGTCATAGGCCTGGTTCAGTTCACGAAAGGCGACCCGCCCGCCGGGAAGGTCGTTTAACATTCTATAAAGTTCCCTGCGGGTGTGAAACCCGGTGTAGAGATAGCGGATGAGGGGCGACAGAAGTTTGGCGCCGCCTGTTTCCGCCGGCATACCGGCCAGCACGGGTGCGTATTGGGTGTAGTAGCAATACTGGCGACGCACACTCCGCTCCCCCTGGCGATCTTCCAGGTAGACGGGCAGAAAAATGTAGTCGCAACGCCCCCTGAGATGGTGCACATGCCCCTGCAGGGCCGTCATCGGCGCACAGAACTCGGCATCCGTAAGGGGTTTGCCCACCCGGACGGCGTCTTTGAACGTTTCGCTGGTCACCGTGGGAAAGCCCAAGCGTTCAAAAAATACCCGCCACAGGGGCAGATCTTCCACCAGGTGTCCGCCGGCCGGCAATCCGATGACCGGCCGTTTTGAACTTGGGGTCGCCTTGGGTCTTTGAAAGGCTTTTCGGCGCTGGGCCAGAAGATCGAAAGCCCCGCTGTCGGAGCGCACAAAATGCCGGGTTTCGTAGTCCCGCCCGCACAGGAAGCCATAGGCAACGGTCTCACCGCCGACCTCGGCCACGGAGAGTTTGCAGTGATTGGTGCAAAGCTCGCAAACTTCCGAGCGCACCGGGATGTCGGCCCGCCACAGATCGATCCCTGCAAAGGTGGTCGCATCCGCGCGATCAGGCAATTGTCGATGCTCGTCCCGGAGTGTCAGCGCCGCTCCCAAAGCGCCGGTCAGGTGACAGTACTTGGAGACCAGGATGGGCTTTTGGAGACGCTGTTCAAAGGCGGCGATCAGGGCACGATTTTTGGCCGTGGCGCCCTGAAAGAGGATCACCTCGCCGATGCGGCCCAATGAGGCCACTTTGAGCAGGTAATTTTCACGTACGGAGTGCAGGACCGAGGCCAGCACGTCGTCCGGATCCCAGCCTTCCGCCAGAAAGTGGTTCAAGTCCCGTTCCATGAACACGGTACAGCGGTCCGATGACAGGGGAGCCCGGCGGTTCTCAGTGCGCTCTGAGAACGTTTCCAGGGGGCAGCCGAGTTTGGCGGCCTGTTCCTCGATAAAGCTGCCCGTTCCGGCGGCACACACGGTGTTCATGGTGGCCGAGGTGACACGTCCGTCTTTCAGGGTCGTGAATTTGGCATCCTGCCCCCCGATTTCGATAATGGTGTCCACCTGCGGGTTCAGTTCGCAAGCCGCGCGGGCGTGGGCCGTTATTTCGTCCAGCACCAGGTCGGCACCGATGATGCGGCCGATGAATTTCCGCCCGGACCCGGTCGTTCCGGCACCCCGCACCACCAGTTCGCTCGCATGACGGCGGGCCAGGTGATCGATGGCCTCCAGAATGCGCTGCATGGCCGCCAGCGGCCTTCCCGTGGTGCGCGTGTAAAATCCGGCCAGCACCTCATGGTCCGGCGCCATCAAAACGGCTTTGGTGCTGGTGGAACCGATATCGACCCCCAGGTAAACCTCCTGCCGCCCGCCAAAGGCGGTGTAGCGATCGACCTCGACGGCCATGGCATCGTTTCTGTCGCTATCGGCCGGGTAACGGTACTGCTCAAGGCTGTCGAACGCCGGATAGTTGGAGAGTTCCAGTGTCAACGGTGCGTAGGTATAGGTCTGCTTGCGGGTCCTGGTTTGAAAAAGGCTTTCCGCCGATGTCACGGTGAACGTTTCCGGAGCCCGGCCATCTTTTCCCAGGTGGGTTTCAATGAAGGTCAGACCGGCGCCCAACGCTCCGGACAGGTGCGGCTGGTCAGGCACATCGACGGCAATGCCGGCCAGATCGACAATATGGCGACGCACAGCTTCATTCCGGGCCACGCCGCCGCAAAAAAGCAGCGGTTGGGTCAGCGCGGCGCCCCCCAGGACAGTATCGGCAATATTTTTAGCCAATCCGTGACACAAACCGTCGCAAATGGCTTCCAGACGATGCCCCTCCTGCTGGGCGTGAATCAGGTCGGTCTTGGCAAAAACCGCACAGCGGGATGCGATGCGGGGCCGGGGCGCCCTGTTGGCAAGGGCCAACCGGCTGATTTCCGCCGCCCCCTCGAGGCTGAGGCGCCGCGCCTGCTGGTCCAGAAAGGCGCCGGTGCCGGCCGCACAGGAGGTACTACCGCGACTGCCGAGGTAGCCGCCGTCGGCCCCCAGCCGGATCAGTTGAAATTTTTCTCCCCCGACGTTGAGGATGGCCCGCACGTGCGGAAGAGCATAGCGGGCGGCCGCAATACAGCAGATCTGGTCATCGATTCGCGCGGTGGACCGCACGGCGCCTGGGGTCGCAGCGCTGGCCGCCACCCAGAGCGGCTGTGACAGATCGAAACCGCGCAGCAGCCGGGCCAGGGTGCCGGCGATATCGCCGAAATGAAATCCGTAAGCAGAATTGACAATCCGCCGATCCGTGGTCAACTGGACCAAACTCACCGACACCGATCCGATGTCGATGCCAAGAACCATTGGTGGTAATGCTTTCATTCAATATCCTTTTCAGTCTGTCATCACTTGGTCGCAAGAAAAAATGCCGCAGGGGAATCCTTCAGGTGCAAAACAGCCGCAGAAATAATTGCGGGAATGAGGTGGCGGATGATCGTGCCGATGCCCGCGCTTGGTCACCCTGATAGGTGAAATATCGGTTTTACATTTTTTTTACAATCATTTTTTCGATATTTTGTCGGAGAGGCAGAATTAGGCAGGTTTTGTAATCTCCTCAGGCGGGTTTGTCGCCATCATGAGCAAAAGGCAACGCCGTTGCCAATAACAATATATACTACTGTTATTTATAGTTTTTTATATTCTACAAAAAGATTGTCCGCAGGCATGCATAACCAAGGCAGGGGCTGGCCACTATGGGCAAGGCGTTAGCAATTTAAGGGCCATGCATATCTAATATGACATTATTTTTACAAACGCCATCGTAACTTTCGGCCATAAATCGCCATATGGCAACCGGCATGCTTTGCCCTGGCGTATTTCAGTCGTCAAACTTAAGCAAATACCCATCAACGGCATCGAATACGATTGACCCCATTGTCATACGGATGGGGCTGCCAGTCATAGACGTCGTCCGCAACGCGGGTCCAAAATAGGTTGCCGGCGTTTCGCCAGGGGTCCATGACCAAACCGGTTTCAAAACGGCCCCCGGCGGCGGTGACGACAACGCAGCTGTGTTCGCGCCAGGTGCCGTGTCGGCTGACGCCCCACAGGGCACGATAGTTTATAAGCCCCAGCGCCTTGATTTCGCCCAGAAGGTCCTGGGTCCAGTGACAGCACAATCCCTTGTCCCGAAGCCCGATATTCACCAGGAAATTGTGCCAGAGGGCGGGCGGCTGCACCCGGTATTCCCGGGCAAGGTTTGCGGAGCTTTCCAGCAGGGCTTGGGCCAGGCGGGGCACCTCATCATCGCGGTAGCCCAGCAGTTGCGCCAGATCCCCTTCCAGGCGAACAAGGTCATCAGGCGCCCGGTGCGAAGCCCCGTCGTACCGGGATCCCCCCGGATGCCCTGCCGTGGTGCAGCCGCAGCAAACGAGGGCCACCAGCGCTGCCCGCAGAAAGAACTTGATGGACCGACCGCGAATGTAAGGCCGACCCATTTCCGTGAAAGTTGTCACGACATCACGGCAGCCGCTATTCGACGGCATTTTCCAAGGAGACTTTTTCACCATCCGCCACTGCCCCGGCATCCAGCACGATGAGCCGCACCCTCCCGGTCGCCACCAACCGGTCGCGATCGTCTTTTATCTCCGCCTCCCAGACGTGGGAGCGGCTGCCGCGCACCAGAGGACGCGCCGTGCAGCGCAGGGTTCCCGATCGGACGGCCCGCAGAAAGGATGTGGTGTTTTCGAGTCCCACGGCGCTCTTGCCCTCGTTCCAGACACTGAGAGCCGCGCCGGTACTGCAGATACTTTCGATCATGCCGGCATAGACACCGCCGTGGACCAGGCCGTAAGGCTGCCGGTGACGGTCATCGACGGTCAACTCGGCAACATAGCGGTCCGGTGCGGCTTCGACAAACCGCAGCCCCATGGCATTGTTGTATCCGCCCAATCGGTCATTGATCAGATCGATCATGTTTTCCGGAAAAGCATCCATCAATCAGCATTCTCCTTGTGTGCACGGAAAGATTTGAGACGAGGTTTCATCCGATACGGCAAAAAAGGTAAGGCGCGACCGCCACCCACACCAGGATGACCGGCCATACCCGGCCTGCTTTCAAATTGTAATCCCGGCGCAATCGCCGCCAGGAATGTCCCGCCACATAGTGACCGAAGCCGAACTCGAACAGCAGGGTCATCATGAACCAAATCATGCCGATCCCAACAGCCTGGCCGTCCGAGGCCGGCGACCGGAAACGCATGACGGCGCCGATATAGATACCGAAAAGGATAACGCCGATGAGGGTCGACAACTGATGGGCCCGGAGTTCGCGCATGTGCCTTCCATACCAGCCATCCCGCACCACACCGTTGGCAATGGCGATGGCCACCATGGGAAACCAAGCCAGGATATAGATCCACATAGTCGCCGCCTCGGTATGGTGTCCTTTTCAGATTTCGTGCGGTGGCCGGAAACTCACCCCCGCCGGATGGCCCAGACGATGATACACTACCGCTCCATGGCGGCGGTGAAAACACCGGCGCCAATCAAGGCCGTTCCACCACAGCAGTCGAGACATCTTCGAACCCATGTTTTCTTCAATGTGTCACGCAGGTGGCCGGCAAAAACAGCATACAAGGCCGCATTGACCGTTGCCATCACCAGAAAGGTGGAACCCAGAACAACAAACTGGGCGAATGTGGGCGCCTGGTGGTTGATGAATTGGGGCAGAAAAGCCACGAAAAAAGCAATGCTTTTGGGGTTCAAGGCCGTCACGATATAAGCGCCTCGAAAAAGCGCATGGGCTGAATCCTGCCGGGTCGCCACTGTCGTTTCATGGTCGGCCGGGTCGGTTCGCCACAACTTTATGCCCAGGTAAACGAGATAAAGCGCACCGATCCATTTGAGAACAATAAAAAGCGTGGCCGAAGCCGACAGGACGGCGCCCAGACCCAGCAGGGACAGGGTCATGGCGGTAAAATCCCCCGCCAGCACGCCGGCAACCAGCGGGACGACCGATTTGCGACCATGGGCGATGGCCTGGCTGACAACCAGGATAATCGTGGGGCCGGGAATCACCAGGATAATTTCGGCGGCAATGACAAACGTAACCCAAACTTCCAGACTCATAAGGCGTTCTTTCCAACACGTGCGGATAGAGAATGGTTTTATGACACCAAGTGAAGCCTACAACCCCATATTACAATGACCCGTCCAGCTCGTCCGCCACCACAGCTTTGCAGGACCGGCAGCGCTGAGCGCCCCTGAAAAGGGGTTCGCCGCAGTTTGAACAGTGGTAGCGCTCACATTCGGAACGGGCCCAGGCCTCGCTGCCTTGGTCGTCGCCCTGGGCATCCACGCAGATCCGCCATTCCGGTATGGCCCGCTGCATCACACGCCGGCCGGTGGCGACGGGGAAATCCCGTATCATGTCGCAAGGCCAGTCCCCGCATTGGTGGCAGGAATAGAATCCCCTGGATTTGACACAATCCCGAATCCTACATGCACGGCAATACGTATATAATTTTGAGGCCGGGTCAGCCTGCATGCATCCCAGGCATTCGGTTTCTTCAGGCTTAGTACCATAGAGATTACCCAGGATCGCCTTGAATTTGGGATTCCCGTCCCGGGTGGCGATATAGACCCCGCAGGTGCCGCAATACAGTCCGCAGGGCGCCATTAAATCCTTATTCCTTATTTCTTCTTCGCGCCAGCCTTTCATGATGATTCCCCTCCATTCCATCCGGTTAAAAATGCGCCCACGCGTGGACATCGGCTACACTCGCGGATCAGTCGATTCCCCGGCGGAAGGCGAACTGCTCTTTGTGGAACATGATGCGGGCCATGATGAGATCCAGAATAAGCTTGACGCGCCGCTCGAGGGTCTTGCCCGGGCGGTAATCGGCCGGGGCAAAATAGTCGATGCGGTTGGCTTTGGCAAGTTTGCGGCAAACCGCCTGGGATTCGGGATTGCGGGGCTTGTAGACGGCCACGGCAAACCCGCCGTTGTTCTTGGTCACGGTCATGCAGGGCACATCCGTCAGCCCGTCGCCGATGTAGAGCATGTTCTCGAAGGGAATCGGCCGATCCGCTTCGGGCATGTAGTCATTGATGGACCGGTTGATATCTTCGATGCCCTTGTTGATGCGAAAAATATATTGGGTTTTGGAGGTGTCGTTGATCACCACAGTGGGAAACCGCGCTGCATCGTGGTGATCGAAATAATATTCCGAAGCATACATCCGGGCGAAATGCCGCCTGATTTTAATTCCCTCCAGAATCTCTTTGAGCCCGGCCGAAACAATATAGTGTTTGACCTTGACCTTTCCGTCCGAAACCGTTTGCACATGCCGGTTGATCCGATCGAACCATGATTCCACCCCGGGAAAATAGCGGATGCCTTTGGCCAGTTCCCGTAATTTTTTCTTGTTGAGATGGGTGCGCCGGGACTCGATTTTCTCGATCAGAAGACGCATGTAGGTCAGCATGGCGTCGGCATTGTATTCCCGGGCTTCACGCTGGCACTCCTCCCAAAAGGCCTGGGGGCTCAGGCCGAGTTCGGGAAGAACAGTGTATTCCTGCATGGGCTGCGGGGAAAGCGTGCCGTCGAAGTCATACACCAGGGCGACGGTATTCTGCCTGAAGGACTTGCGCAATGTTTATCCTCGATCGTGATGCAAATTGTGACTGGGCTGGCCGCCATCCCGACGGGGATATCAGTGCAGGATGATATCGGAACGTTTCGGCCGGACATATTTAGGGCTGATCTTCGTGACGGTTTCGGGTGCATCCACGCGATTCGCATCGATGATCGCAATGCGGATCTCGTCCCCCTGACGTACCTCCCGTCCTTTCCACTGCAAGTTCTCGAACTGGTTGCCGCCCAGGTTTCTCTGGCCGTTGACAACCAGTTTCAATTCTTCCCCCGAAACCTCCGAACGGACCTCGACCGGCAGTTGGCTGACATCCCGTTTGGTCCACGAGAGAATGGATGTCAGTATCCCCAGATCGGAATCCACACCCGCCGTATAAATTTTCTCGTCATTGATCCAAATTTCAAAAGCCAGCATGATGTACCTTTCCGCCACCCTCCGGAAAAACGTCAGCGGATACGCGAACAACCGGGACGCTATGAGGGCTGGACAAACGTAAACATTTTATCGCAAATCGGGCTCTTTCATCTATAGGAACGGTCCAAACCACCTTGTATTCTATGGTGCTAACGTTTGGGGAAAAAGCCTTTGAGCCGTCCCAAGGCCCGTTTTCTCCCGGCAGGCTCCTCCACGTCCTTCACCACACGAAAACCCACCCGGGGACTGCGGCGCTGGGGGGAACTGAGGCTGCGGATAGCGCAACGGCAGTACCAGGCATCGGACCCCCAGTCGCCGCCGCGCAGAACCCGGGCCACGCCTTTGCGCGGTCCCGCGGGCTGCCGGTCCGGACTCACGGCATAATAGTCCCGCTGGTACCAGTCCGCACACCACTCGTGGACATTGCCGTGCATATCGCAGAGGCCCCAGTCATTGGGTGTGAGCTGCCCCACAGGATGCGTGCCGCCGCCGCTGTTCGGCTGATACCAGGCAAATTCCGCCAACCGGCGCGTTTCCGGTCCGAAGGCATAGGTGCTCCGGGAGCCCGCCCGGGCGGCATATTCCCATTCCGCTTCCGTGGGCAGGCGATAGGTGTGCGTCGCCTCCATGGTATTCAGCTGCTTAAGAAATGCGGCGGCATCGTCGTGCGAAACCGTCTCCACCGGATGATCGGCACGGTTAAACGCACTGGGGTTGCCCCCCATCACGGCCTTCCATTGGGATTGGGTAACCGCAAACTTGCCCATATAAAAAGGCTTGCCCAAGGTGACGTCGTGCTTTGGCAGTTCGTTTTCATCCGCCTGTTCCGCATCCCAATCCCCCCCCATGGAAAATGTACCCGCAGGGAGCAAAATCAGTTCCATGGCAATGCTGTTGATCAAAGGTTCCGCCATGCCGTACCCCCATGTTGTCACCACCATCGCGACAAAGCGCTATGCCGCGGGCGGGAAGCGGCCTATGCCCCGTACCCGGCATCACGCCATTGGTCGGCCAGAGCCAAAAGGATCGATGCCACCGCGTCCTTGTGCTCAACCATGAGCAGCCGGGCAAAACGTCCGGGGCCGAAAAGCATCGTCCCGAGCTTTTCCGCATCGACGGACAAACGGACAGCGACAACCCGCGGCCCATGGCGCTGAAGCACCGTTTCCAGCCGTCGATAAAAACGCTCAGCGCCGTCATTGCTCAAAAACAGCAGTCGGGAAATACGTTCTCCGCGGGCCACGCCGCTTTTACGATCCGCCATCTGCTGGCCCCGCGCCTCGGCCGCCAATTTTTGCTCCGCTTTTTCAAGGCTGCGCACAACCCGCCCGGCATGATAGGCCGCCCGAAGCGTCCCCAGCAAGGGATCCCCCAGTTGCGCCTCCGCAACCTTATAGGTCCCGGCCGGCCAAAGGGGATGGCCGGCGTTCGCTAGAATATGCACCAATTGAGGTGCGCGAGAATCCGAGGCAATCGATTTGGGCAGACGCAGATCTGGATGCATGGTCAGTATGCTTTGCGATTTGGATTGAAGGTTAACGAACCGTATCGTAATTTCATGCTTCAGGCAAACCCCATATAAAAAGCCGGCTGCTTCCACAAGGAAACAGCCGGCTTATAGGTCAAACGTGGTGTTTGGTTCTGTTTAGAGTTCTTCGATCTTCTCGGTCAGTTCCGGCAGGAAGTCAAGCATATCGTCGACGACACCGACATCGGCCACTTGGAAAATGGGAGCCTTCGGGTTCTTGTTGATGGCCACGATAAAGGGATTGCCCTTGATGCCGCCCATATGCTGGAACGAACCGCTGATGCCGCAGGCCAGGTAGACTTTCGGCTTGACGGTCTGTCCGGAAGTCCCAACCTGACGGGCCTTCGGCAGCCATTTGGCGTCGACGATGGGACGGGAGCAGGACACGTCCGCCCCCATGGCTTTGGCCAGATCGAAGGCGATTTCCAGATTTTCCTCGTCTTCGATACCCCGACCGCAGGAAACCAGCACTTCCGATTTGGTGATATCGACATCGCCGGCTTCCGCTTCGACGATTTCCAGAAATTTGCGATTGACCGCGAGATCCCCGGCTTCGGCCGATTTATCGACCACCTGGCCGCCGGCGCCTTTGGACTCGTCCGCTGCAAAAGCCCCCGGCCGCATCGTCATCACAGCCCCCTGAGAGGCATCACAGGTGACATGGGCGCTGACGGCACCGCCGAATTCCTGGCGCACGAGTTTCAGGGTAGCGCCGTCGGCGCCTTCAACATCGACAACATCCGACACAAAGGCCGAATCCATCTTGACCGACAGGCCCGGCGCCAGATCCATGCCCAAATGTTCATGGGCAAACAACAAAATGCTGTCCGCCGGCAGAATATTGACCAGCAGTTTGCGGATCATCTCCGCATCCGGATAGGTGATGGCATCATTGGCCACTTTCCAGACTTCACCGTAGCTGGCGACCATTTCGTTGCACACCGCATCCAGGGAATCACCGGAGCCCACGACAATCGCGTTGGGTGTTGCCCCGGCATCAATTTTTTTGGCGGCGGCGGCCAATTCAAGGGCCGTATCGTCGACAACGCCGTCCTTGTGCAGAATATAGGAAAATATCTGAGCCATTATTTGAGCCCTCCTTTGGCCTTCAAGAGTTCGATCAGTTTTTCGATGATCTCGTCGGTATCGCCCTCAAGAATTTCAGCGCCCTCACCCAGATCGGGCAGGAAGTAATCCGCACGCTTGACCCGGGCGGCTACTGCTGCGGCATCAACACCGAGATCCGCGGCCCCCATCGTGGGGATCTCCACCGAAGCCACTTTCCGGATACCACGGATGCCGACATAACGCGGCTCATTGATGCCGGTCTGAATCGAAAGCACGCAGGGCATACTGATTTCGTGCATTTCCTGGTTGCCGCCCTCGATTTCGCGACCGATTTTCAGCTTGTCGCCATCCACCTCGATGGTATTGACCAGAGACGCAAAGGGGACATCCATCATGGCCGCCAGCATGCCACCCACCTGAGCAGCACCATCATCGGCCTGGGCCCCGGTCAGAATCAAGTCGTAATTGCCTTTGTCCACCGCCGCCTTCAGAACGGCGGCAATCCCACGGCCATCTGTTTCCTCAAAAGCATCGTCACTCAGTAGGATGCCTTTGTCAGCCCCCATGGCCATTTCCCGCCGTAAAACTTCCTCGGATTCATCGTCGCCGACCGAGATGACCGTAACACCGCCGCCCACCTTGTCCACGATCTGGAGCGCTTCTTCAACCGCGTAGTTGTCCCACTCGTTGACCGAGTAGACCAAATCATCACGGTCAATGTCGTTGCCGGCGCCGTTGAGCTCGATCTCATTTTCGGAAGTGTCCGGCACTCTTTTGACACACACCAAAATTTCCATGTTTTTCCTCCCGATGTTGTAGATTACCCTATAATAATGATCTCCCGCCGGGGCAAGGCTCCCAGTCGGAAGGGAACACGTGCATTAGGCTGCCAAATGCTGCACCACGAGTTCACTAAGATCAATGGCCTCCATCCGACCTTCCAGACCGGCCACCTTGATGGCGTCCTCGATATTCACAAGGCAGAAAGGACATGCTGTAACAATGACGTTGGCTCCGGCCTTCGCCGCCATTTCGACACGCAACACCCCCATGCGCTGTTCTTCCTCGGGCTCATAGAACAGCATCAGACCACCGCCACCGCAGCAAAAGGACCGGTCCCGGCTGCGGGACATTTCAACCCGGCTCAAGCCGGGGATGGCATCCAGAACGCGACGCGGGTCTTCGTAAATTTGGTTGTGCCGTCCCAGATAGCAGGGATCATGATAGGTGTAAACCTTCCCGTCGCCATTCGCGGCTGTCAGCGACAGGCGACCGGCTTCAACTTCCTGGCAGATGACCTGGCTGATGTGGTCGACCGGAGGAAGATTGTCATAGTCCTTGCGCAAGGCATTGTAGGCATGGGGGTCGGCGGTTACAATCCGCTTGACGCCGGCCTCAAGGATGGCGTCTGTATTCTGGGCTTTGAGATCCTGGAACAGCATCTCCTCCCCAAAACGACGGACTTCGTTCCCGCTGTCCTTCTCCAGCTTGCCCAACACCCCGAAATCAATCCCCGCCTTTGCAAGAATACGGGCTGTCGCCTGGGCAATGCCCTGCATGCGGTCATCATAGGACGATATGCTGTCGACAAAATAGAGAACGTCGGCGGACTCCCCTTTTTCGATGAGTTTCACCGGGGCATCTTCGGCGATCTCCTTGACCCAGGCACCGCGTTTTTTCTCCATCTTCCCCCAGGGGTTGCCGCGTTTTTCAAGGGCCCGAAGCGGTTTCTGCAACGACTGGGGTACATTGCCCTCGTCCACCATTCCCCGGCGGAGGTCGACAATCTTGTCAATGTATTCGATACCGAGAGGACATTCCTGTTCGCAGGCCCCGCAGGTGGTACACGACCAGATTTCATCCGGATGATAGATGTCACCGATGAGTTGGTAGTCCTTGTCTTTTACCACATCCTTGCCCCCCAGGGGGAAGTTGGCAAACATATAATCCCGCCCCTTGATGGAAATAAAGCGTGGTGAAAGGGGCCGTTTGACCGCATTGGCCGGGCAGTTGTCGGAGCAGCGGCCGCAGTCGGCACAGGTATAAAAATCCAGCATGTGCTTCCATGTAAAATCCTCAAACTTTTTGACGCCAAAGGATTCCAGATCGTCCAACTGTTCGTCAGTCACCCCATGGCGGACCGGCTTGATGTTGCCCCGTTCCAACCGCATAAAAAAGACGTTGAAAAGCGAGGTGATCACGTGAAAATGTTTGCCCAGCGGCAGGAAGCAAAGGAAAAAGAAAAAGGTCAGGTCGTGAATGAAATAGGCGGTGATATGCATGCTCTGGAGTTTGGCGATCGGCGCATCGAGCAGCATGTTGCGAAACAACCACGCCAGGGTGCCGGGGGCAACAAATTCAGCGGTCTGCAGCTGCTGAATCTGAGCGGCGGCAAGGGAGGCTTCGAACAGGCTCTCGGATATCATCAATGTGGAAATCAACGCCAGGACGAACACCGCTTCACCGGTATGGTCCTTACCGTAGCGGGCGGGCACGGCATAACGCTCGGGACGGAAAATACCGCGCCGAATGGCGGCAATCACACAGGCAATCAACACCCATGTTGCCGCAAAATCCTTAAAAACATTATAAATATGTCCAAAAGTGCCACCGAAACCGGGAAAAGTGAACTCTTCCCAGAACCCCATAAAAACCAGGGATGTGGATCGGATACTAAGGACCAAAAAACCGGCGAAGATAAAGATATGAATAACGCCTGCCATCATGTAGCGAGGCTGCCGCCATTGAGCCAGCCATATCTTGAGCACCCGCCAGATACGTGCCAAAGGCTGATCGAACCGATTGTCGGGCGCGGCTTTCAACAAAGGATCGATGCGCCGCTTCATGATATAAGCAAAAGCAGCCGTACCGGCCAGTGGGATCAGCAAGGCAAACAATGCGGTGGGAATGTGAAAAAACTTATAGGCAGCAGGTGATAACAAGGCTGGTTCCATAAGTGTCTACCCCCTTTTAACGTGATATATAATGATCAAACTGAATGAACGCTCATTCATTTTAGTAGACAAATTCTGGTTCGTCAAGAAAAAAACAACACTCCCAGGATTCGATACGGTTCAGAATAATCATAAGTAATATGACAATTTACGACATGTTTTGAGACCCAACCCAATTAAATACGGAGCGGTTTTTCAATCCATTTTCGATGCCACACCCAATTGTCGGCTTGACATTCGATAGGGTTTCCCCTAATCACTGAATTATCATTCATTTCAATATCAATCGAGACTTTTATAGACACATCGGCACACTTCAGGCGAATCACCGCCCGGCTATAGGTGGCCGTTTATCTTCTCTTTTGCGTAAATGGCCGACGCCAAGTGCCTGGAATCCTACGCCGGAACGATTGCAAACCATTAACGATAGCGTCAATTTGGTAGCAAGGAAAAGGAGGTCCATGTGACAGAATCAATGGGGTACGAGGATAAACCATGGCTAAGGAAATACGAGTCAGATGTCCAGCCAACGGTGGATTACGAAACGGAATGCCTGCCGGCATTTCTCGATCGCTCTGCGGCGCAATTCCCGGATCAGATGGCATTGCTTTTTCAAGGTTACAAAGTCAACTACCGCCAGTTGCAGGAGATGGTCAATCGCCTGGCCAAGGCCCTGCAATCCATGGGAATCGGCCAAGGTGACAGTGTCGCCATTCTACTGCCGAACGTGATCCCATGCGTGGTGGCCTACTACGCCATTTTGAAAATCGGTGCCCGGGTCGTCATGAACAACCCATTGTATTCGGACCGTGAACTGGCGCACCAATTCAATGACTCCGGATCCAAACTATTGATCACCCTGGACCTGCTTGCCAAACGCATGGTGGATCTGAGGCCCCAAACCAATATCAAAACCATTATTTACACATCCATTGGAGACTACCTGCCCTTCCCCAAAAACCTCCTTTTCCCATTGGTGGGAAAGAAAAAAGGACTGGCTGCCGACGTAGCGCCGGCCCCGGATCTGCTTAAATGGAAAGATGTACTGGCCCAAAACGCCCCGACGCCTGCGGCCGTTTCGTTGTCTTTCGATGACATTGCGATGCTGCAGTACACCGGTGGCACGACGGGTGTATCCAAGGGCGTCATGCTGACCCACGGGAACCTCAGCAAGCAGGTCCAAGGCATTCGTGCCTGGTTTCCCCGCTTCAAAAAAGGCGAGGAAATCATGCTGGGAGCACTGCCCTTTTTTCATGTGTTCGGTCTTTCAGTAGCCATGAATTTCGCTATCTACATGGGGTGGGGGGACATCCTGGTACCCAAACCGCAACCAGAGCCTCTTCTGGAAACCATTGGAAAATTCCGACCGACCTTTGCCCCCCTGGTCCCCACCATGTACATTGGCATGCTCAACCACCCCAAGATCGAACAGACCGATCTTACTTGCATCAAGGGATGCTTTTCCGGCAGTGCTCCGTTGCCATTGGAAGTTATTCGTGATTTCGAAGGCAAAACAGGCGCCGTTATCGTAGAAGGCTTCGGGATGACAGAATCGTCCCCGGTGACCCATATCAATCCGTTTGGTGGCGAGCGGAAGGTCGGCAGCATCGGCATTCCCATATCCGACACCGAAGCCCGCATCGTGGATTTGAATGAAGGCGCCAAAGAAATGCCGATAGGAGAATCCGGCGAACTGGTGGTCCGTGGTCCCCAGGTCATGCAGGGATACTGGCAACGACCGGACGCCACGGATGAAACCTTGGTGAACGGTTGGCTGCACACGGGTGATATCGCCAAAATGGATGAAGACGGCTACTTCTATATCGTAGACCGCAAGAAAGACATGATTATTTCCGGTGGCTACAATGTCTACCCGCGGGATATCGAAGAAGTTCTTTTCGAACACCCCCAAATCGCCGAAGCGACAGCCATAGGGGTTCCCCACCCCAGTCGCGGAGAGCAGGTCAAGGTCTTTGCCGTGATTAAGGAGGGCGAAACAGCCTCTGCTGAGGAAATCATCGAATTCTGCAAAGGCAAGCTGGCAACCTATAAATTGCCGACCGAAATCGAATTTATCAGCGAACTCCCGAAAACGAACGTCGGCAAAGTCCTCAAAAAAGACCTGCGAGCCGACGAATTGGCCAAACGCGGCCAAGATTAGCCCACAAATAGGTTTAGTGTTTTCACTATAATACGAAACAAAAAAAGGGCCGTGGGAATTCCCACGGCCCTCCTCCCATTGAGTGGCCTCAGACGTTCTGAAACGCCGGGTTACTTCGCTCCGAAAGCATCCTCAGATATATCGACCGCCGCACCATTATTGTTGAGGATGGCGTTCATTTTGCCCAAGGTGATGGGAAGAACCGATTTGACAAAAAATTCCGCCGACTTCAGCTGGCCTTCGTAGAAAGGCTTATCTTTCTTTTTCGCCTTCTCCAGCTTTTGAGCGGCCACTTGGGCACGCCACAGCAGCTGCCAGGCCATCGTGACATCGCCGCAAGCTTCCATGAAGGGGTGGGCAAAGGCAAACGCGTTGAGCACTTTTTCGGACATGGCCGTGGCGCCCATATGCATCGCGACTTCACCCAATTTATTGGCCACTTTCTCAGTCTCGGCCGCCAGTTCAGCCGTCGCTTCGATTTCCTTGGCGGCCGTAATCGTTTTTTGAATCTCGCCAAAAAGATCCATAACCGCTTTACCCTTGTTCAGACCAAGCTTCCGGCCCAAAAGGTCCATGGCCTGAATGCCATTGGTGCCCTCGTAGATCATGGTAATGCGGCAGTCCCTCAGGAGCTGTTCCTGGGGGTATTCCTTGATGTAGCCGTAGCCACCGTAAACCTGCATCCCCTGGCTGCAGACGTCAAAGGCCCGGTCGGTGATGTAGCCTTTGGCGATGGGGATCAATACATCGATGATACCCTGCAACCGCGCTTTTTCATTTTCGTCTTCGGCCAGCAGCTTCTGATCCTCGCAGAAACCCGTGTAATAAAGCAAACTGCGCATGCCTTCCACATAGGCTTTCATGCCCAACAGCATACGCCTGACATCCGGATGCTGGATAATGGGGACCGCCGGTGCGTCTTTGTCAAACATCTGCATGAGGTTTTTACCCTGCACACGTTCCCGGGCATAGTTGACGGCATTCATATAGGAGGCGCTGGCACAGCAGAAGCCCTGCATACCGACCAGCAGCCGGGCGGCGTTCATCATCAGGAACATGGCCCGCATGCCTTTGTTCTCTTCGCCCAGCAGGGTTCCCCGGCATTGTCCCTTGCTGCCCATGGTCATGGAACAGGTTGAATTGCCGTGAATTCCCATTTTTTCTTCGATGCCGGTGCAGACGATATCATTGGGTTCGCCCAGACTTCCATCATCGTTTACCCAAATTTTAGGCACCAGGAAAAGGGAAATGCCCTTGGTGCCTTCCGGGGCGCCTTCGATGCGGGCCAAAACAGGATGAATGATGTTTTCAACCAGATCGTGATCGCCACCGGAAATAAATATCTTGTTGCCGGTGATCGAGTAGGTGCCGTCTTCATTTTTAACCGCAGTGGTGGTCAAAGCCCCGACATCCGACCCGGCTTCCGGCTCGGTCAGCAACATAGTGCCGCCCCACTCACCGGAATACATCTTTTTAAGAAACAATTTCTTTTGCAAATCTGTACCGAAGGCCTCGACAAGCTTGCCGGCGCCATGGGTCAGTCCCGGATACATCATGAAGGCAAAGTTGGCACCGTTAAAATAGTCACTCGCCGCCAATGCCAATGTCGTGGGCATGCCCTGTCCGCCCCACTCCGGATCTTCGGACATGGCCAGCCACTCGCCTTCGACAAACAATTCGTAGGCCCGCTTGAATTCCTTGGGGGTCACCACCGTTCCATTCTCATATTGGGCCCCTTCCTTGTCACCGATTTCCTGGGTGGGCAGGATTTCTTTAAGGGCCAGGTTGCGGGCTTCACCGATGATCAAATCCACTGTCTTCTTATTGAATTCAGCAAACCGTTCATGTTTGCTGAACTGGTCGACACCGAGTTGTTCATGAAGTACAAAGTCCACATCCTTGCGGTCTGCGATCTGCTGTGCCATCTGTCTTTTCTCCTTTTAAAATGTAAAGCTTACGCTACCCCGAGGCGGGACGCTCAGGCGTTCATTGCCTGTTGTGTCCCGATCCCCCGAATAAAAAGATCCACCAGGGGATCTCCCATGGAAGTAAGATCATATGTTCCGTCCGAATGAAGCCAGGTATTGATCACTTCATCGACCCCACCGATAATGTAACGTTTAACCAGGCCGACATAGAGATCGCGGCGGATCGAGCCCTCCACCTGCCCCTGCTCCACAATCTCGGCAATCAGGTCCAGATACATTTTATGCATTTCACGAATCTGTTCTTCCGCCAGTCGATTCGTACGATGGGTTTCGGCCTGATAAAGCACGGCCATGAAGCGATCTTTCTGGAATTCATCCAGATGCCGCCGGATAAGATTGCGCAGTTTGTCGACAGCGGTCATCGCCTCATCGACTTCTTCACGAAAACGGGCAAAAACCTGGCGGGTCTTGTAATTGAAAAAATGGACCAAAATATCGTCTTTGTTCTTGAAATACAGATAAATCGTTCCATCGGCGACACCGGCGGCCCGTGCGATTTGCGATATGGTCGATTCATGGAAACCGGAATTGGCAAACACGGTGACCGCTGCTTCCAGAATGCGATGATATTTATCGTTTTTGGCTTTGGTACTGATGGCGCCCCCCTCGAGTGGTGCATCCCACCCTTTCATGAATGAATACTCATTCATTTAACAGGATCGATTCGACCCTGTCAAGGGAAAAGCGGTGGGATCAATTTTGGCATGCTATCATATAAAAATTGGGAACTTATCTATTAATCAGCCTCGATATGACATCCGACATGGTTAGCCTGTGCCCTGTATACCATAATGAATTATTATTCATATTTTTTTGTCTCCCGTTCGGATTTCAATCCCCAAGAATATCCCAGACCGGGCGGGGACAGGCCGTGGAAGACCGGTTAAGCCAAGGGACCAACCGAGTCGACCAATATCGCTATAGAAGGGACGAAAGAAGAACCGCGCCAAGAAGCCCCATCATGACCGCCTGGGCCGCTCCGCGTTGAAACATAGTTGCAATTCACGGCGAATTTTGAGACGATAATGATTAGTGGCAAAGCGTTCGAAGGCAGCGTCGTCATGATGGAAACGCCGCTTACGAAATCACCCCCGCAATAGGCTCCGAGATTCACCCGACACACTCAGCGGCACTGCCATCATTTCAACCGACCTTATCAGCCCACAACAGGACAGGGTTGGGAAGCCGAACGCCGATGTTAAAAGTCCCCGCAACGGCTATCCAGCCCAGCCTCACGATACTGGCCGTGCCGTTGTGGCCAAATCCCACCCAAACAAACTCGGCATGCGGCGCAGGTACCTGAATTTTAAGGCCCGTTAGCACAGAGCAACCAGCACGAGGACTGACAAAAAACAATGGTCATTATCGACAGCCAAGACCCGTCCCTGGAAAGCCTTGAAGAACGACTTCGCCGCTCCAACACGTTTCTCACCAACCTGTTGCACAGCTCGGTGGACGGGGTTATCGCCGCCGACAAAACCGGCAAAATCCTGCTTTTCAACAATGCCGCCGCCGAAATCAGTGGGTACGACGAAGAAGAGGCCTTGACCACCCTTAATATCCGCGATGTCTACCCGGGAGACGGGGCCTATGACATCATGGCGGAGCTGCGCAGCGATCGGCACGGAGGGCCAGGCAAGCTAAAATCCTATCAGATCGATGTCCTGCAAAAGGATGGCACTCTGATACCCATCAGCTTGAATGCCGCCATTATATATGAAGATGGCCAGGAGACCGCCACCATGGGGTTCTTTCATGACCTGCGGGAAGCCATCCGTATTAAAAAGGAACTGGAAAAAACCCAGATCCAGCTACTGCAATCCGAAAAAATGGCATCGCTCGGTAAATTAGCCGCCGGCGTCGCGCATCAACTTAACAATCCCCTTGGCGGCATCACCCTTTTCGCCCGCTTGATGATGGAAGAGTATGATCTGGAAGAAGACGCCCTCAAAGATTTGAACCGGATTCTCAAAGACGCCGAGCGCTGCCGGGATACCGTCAAGGAATTGTTGGAATTCGCCCGCCAGACGCGGCATGAAATGCGCCCCCTGGACATCAACCGCGCTATCTCGCGAACACTTTTCCTGTTAGAAAACCAGACCCTGTTTCAAAACATCGTTATTGAACGCCACCTATCAACCGAGATCCCCACCGTCAGGGGGGATACCCAACAGTTGAATCACATGTTCATGAATATCATCCTCAATGCGGCTCAAGCCATGGAAGGGCACGGAACTTTAGCTATCAGGACCTGTCTTGCCAGTGACGGCGAAAGGGTTGTCATCGAAATTACGGATACCGGCCCCGGCATTGACGAAGATACACTGCCCCACATTTTCGAGCCGTTTTTTACGACCAAGGAGGAGGGTGAAGGTACGGGCATCGGCCTCAGCCTGGTTTATGGCATCGTTGAAAACCATGATGGCATGATCCAGGCGACCAACAACACACCCTGCGGTACGCGCTTTATGATTGAATTGCCTCTCAGTACCCCTGAAGACGAGGAGAATCCCAGTGAAAAATGACCGCGAAGACATCAAGGTACTGGTGATTGACGATGAGGATGGCATTCGGGAAGGTTCGGAAAGAATCCTGAGCCGCATGGGATGCGACGTTTATGGTGCTTCGCGTGGTGAAGAGGGTCTCGAAATCCTCAACAGCCGCAAGCCCCATATCGTACTGCTCGACCTTAAAATGCCGGGACTGGATGGTATGGAAGTCATGCGCCGAATTCATGAACAAGACCCGAATATTCTGGTGATCATCATTACAGGATTTGCGACGGTCGAAACCGCCATCGAGGCCATGAAGCAAGGGGCTTACGATTTTATCCCCAAACCATTTGAACCGGACCCCCTGCGGATCGTGGTCAACCGGGCCAAAGAAAGAATCCTTTTAAGGCTGGAAACCGAGAAACTGGAACGGGAACGAAGGCGAAACCTGGCGGACCTGGGTATGGAGAAAAGCCGTATCCGCACCATTATCGAATCATTACCCAACGGCCTGGTTGTCACCAATACGGAAGGGCAGGTGGTTCTGACCAACCCCACCTTCTGTCAATTGATCGGTATGGCCCCGAACGAAGCCACCGGGGCCCCTTTCACCGACTATATCAAGGACGAAGGGTTATGCCAGCTGGTAAAGGATATCTCCCGGGGCCGCTATGTTGATTTCGAAGAAATCCCCACTTACGAATTCGTGCTTTCGGAGGATAAATACTTTCAAGTCAAAGGGCGTCCTGTTCTGGGCGGGCGGATGGAATGCCTGGGCGCCGTCATTTCGTTCCAGGACATTTCGGCCATGAAAGTTCTCGACCGGCTGAAAACCGAATTCGTGGCCAAGGTATCCCACGAATTGCGATCTCCGCTATCCACCATCCATGAGCAACTGGCCATGGTGATGAAAGCCATGACCGAAGAGGAAACCGGAACGGATCAGCACCTGATCAGCCGCGCCAAAGAAAAAACCCAGGGCCTGATTTCCACCATCGGGGATCTGCTCGACCTTTCAAAAATCGAAACCGGCAACGTCTGTCAGGAAGCCCGCGAATTCCGAATGGAAGAACTCCTTGAAAGTGTTGTTGATTTCCTCTCCACCCAGGCCAGCGCCAAAAACCAGTCGATTGAACTTCAGATGCCGGATACCCCTCTGCCAACGTTTACGATGGACCCCCTCGCACTGGAAAGCATTGTCGGCAACTTGATTACCAATGCCATCAATTACACCCAGGAGGGTGGTGAAATCAGGGTCAATGCCGACCAGGTGGGGGACAATGTTCGCCTCGCCGTCCAGGACAACGGTTTCGGTATCGAGGCCAAATACCTGGGAAAAATCTTCGACCGCTTTTATCGGGTCAAAAATGAAAAAACCCGTTTCATCACCGGCACCGGATTGGGATTGCCAATCGTCAAAGGCTTGGTGGATTCATTAGGAGGGTCCATCTCGGTGGAAAGCGAGCCGGGACGGGGCACCACGTTCACCGTGCTGATCCCCATCCAGCGTTGATTTTTCAGGGATAGCCCCTGATCAATGCGCTATGGCCCCATGATCAGGGGAAGTGGGGGAAGCAATGTTGTGAGGATAAGGGCACCCAAAAGGGCGATCGGTGCTTCAGGAGATGTCCAGGGCACTGAGAAACTGGTTGGGCTCCACCTGGACACCGGTCCAAAGCGCAAAGGTACGGCGTGCCTGATAGGCCAACGTTCGCAGACCGTCCATGAACATCACGTCCGTCGTCAAAGCCTTCCGCTCCCAGATATTTTTCTCACGCCCGTAATTGAGATCCATCAGCAGTTGACAGCCATCCAGATCCAGACGATCAACCATCGCCGCGAATTCCGGTGATTCATCTTCACTCGAAACGGAAGTGGCATTGACCACCATATCGACACCCAGCGGTTCCGCGATGGCCTCCTCCAGCGATATGGCTTCCCCGCCCAGCCGCTCGGCCATTTCGCGCGAGCGGTTGTCATTGCGGGCGGCAATGTATACCGTTTCAGCCCGCAACCAGTTGAGAATGAAAACCACCGCCTTGGCCACGCCGCCGGATCCGAACACCAGGGCCCGTTTCCCCGGAACCTGATACGCGATTTCTTCCAATGTATCCATGAAGCCAATGGCATTGGTGTTGTACCCCTTGAGGACATCGCCTTCCCATGCGATGGTATTGATTGCGCCGATAATTTTCGCCCCCTCCGAAAGAACGTCCAGGAAAGGTATGACACATTCTTTGTAAGGTACGGTAATGTTCGCACCGGCAATGTTCAGAACCCGCATGCTGGACAGGGCCTCACCGACGCTTTCTAAATGCGTCATAAAGGGGACATAAACGCCTTTCAGACCAACCTGCTGGAAGACAGCGGTAAACATATCGGGGGATTTGGAATTGAAAACCCGCTCATCACCCAAGATACAATAGACTTTGCACTGGATTTCAAAAGCAGATTTGGGATTCCGGAAGGATTTGGCATCAATGGCCATCAAGACCCTCGCATCGACAGAAGAAGGCTCGCGCGAACAATCGGGGGTTACCGCCAAATCAAACGATTTTTCACGTTAACCCACAGGGAAAGATAATCCATAACGTTTCTGGCGGCTTTCTGCAAGTCGTTCCGCCTATCCGGCGACCGGATTCATCATAATGGTTGCGGCCTCCGCCAGGGAAGGTGGCCTTCCCCACAGCCGGTACCCGGACGACCGGATGGGATAAGCCCTCTCCCCTAAACACGCCGGCCCCGGCGCCGATCCAAGGGTCTCTGCCTTTCCTCACGCCATATTCAGAAGGCTTTTAATACTATCGGTAATCTCTTCGGCGGAGGCCGGTTTGGCGAGATAATCATCGGCCTCCATGCTCATGCCGTCAAAATGGGAATAACGGGTCGACGTAACGTGGTCGGCTACGGCCGTCAGCATCAGAATCGCAATATCCTCATAACGATCATCTTTCTTGAGTTCGGCACAGACTTCGTAACCGTCCTTTTCCGGCATCATAACATCCAGTACAATGGCATCGGGAGGATTTTGTTTCACTTTTTCCAACCCTTCGACACCGTTATAGGCGACATCCACCTCAAAGCCTTCTTTCTCTAAATTGCCCTGTACCAGTAAAGCGAAATCGGGTTCGTCGTCCACGACCAGGATGCGCTTCTTTTCCGCCATTGGTATCCTCCTTATTTATTGTCCGCGACGTAGCAGGGTCATGGATGGGGTCGGCGCCTTAGACCGGGAGACCCCCAGCAATGCCGACAGCCGATCGCCCCCACCAAGTGTTGTTATCTGCACGCCGCTAAAGCCTTCTGCTTCCAGAGCCGCCACCAATTCTTGTGTGATCCGCAGGCATTCCCGGCCCTTATCGGCAGCCGTCTGAATCCTCTGGATCATGGTTCGGGGAATATTAATATGCTTCAGATTGCGTTGGATGTAACGGGCCATCCCTAACGACTTGAGCAGCAGCACGGAAGGAATGATTTTATATTTTTTGCAGTCGACCCGTTCCCAAAAAGGGGCTATCTCGACGAGATCAAACACCGGCGGTGTAACGAAAAAACGAGCACCCGCCTCGTGCCGTCGGTTCATTTTTTCGATTTCCAATTCCAGGGCCTGCCCTTTGAGATTCGCGTTAACCGTCGAACCGATCAAAAAATGGGGTGCCCCGTCCAGATTTTTACCGGCCAGATCCTTGCCATTTTGCAAACCGCCAATGGCATAGAGCAGGTCAAGGTGGTCAAGGTCGTGCACCGCCACGGCCTGCTGATGATCGCCAAACGTCGGATCTTCTCCGGTAACCGCCATCAGGTTCATTATGCCGCACGCATTCGCACCTAAAAGATCGGCTTGCAGGGCTAGGCGGTTGCGGTCGCGCACACATACCTGCATCACGGTCTCCACGCCTTTAGATTGCAGCAGCATGGCACTGCATAAGGCGCTCATGTGCATCATGGCGTTGCTCATATCCGTGACCACAAAGGCATCCACCATCTCCCGAACAGGCTGAATGTCGGCCACCATGCGGGAAATATCCGTCCCTTTAGGGGGTTGCAACTCGGCCAGAAGCGCAAATTCACCGTTGTCGAATTTGCATTTCAAATGCATCACTGGTCCTCCAACCTCAGTGCAATACGATCTGTCCGTTCCTGCCAGCCAATCGGCCGGCCCTCTTCCAAAATGACACCCCAAGGTAAAAAACGTTCCGTGGGGATGAGTCTAAGCAAGTCTCAGGCCATTCCTCCGATATTCCTAAAATTATTAAAAAGGTTATCTTTTCAGGCAGTTTTAAACGAAATAGACCTTAGCGGGGGTAACAGTGGCCAAAACAAAAGCGAAAAATCCCTACCATTTTGGAACACTTCTCTTTACATTCCAATTAATATCAGATATTTATTCCACCGGTTCCATTTTGGCATAGTCCATTTTGGCATTATGCCCTCCGGCCCGGATGCGGAAGGACGGCACACATGAGATCAATCTGTGCACATTCTCATTTGATGTTGAGGTCGCTACCATGCCCAATCGCTTCCTGATTATCGACGATGATCGTGACTACCTGGAAATCCTGAAATTAAAACTGGAGAACCTTGGTTATCAGGATATCACATGCAGTGACGATCCCCTGGAAGCCGCCACCCGGTTCGACGAGGGGGAAACCTTCGACGTTGCCCTGATTGATGTCACCATGCCGGACATGGACGGGATGGAATTGTTGGAAATTATTAAAAACACGAGCCCCAATACCGAATGCATCATGATCACGGCCGTTAACGAAGCCCGGGTGTCGGTTAAATGCCTCAAAAAAGGGGCCTACGACTATCTCGTCAAACCGCTGCGTGAAGAAGGACTGGCCAAAACCATCAACCGCGCCTTGGAGCGCAAGCGTCTGCTGGATATTCTGGATATGGATAAACGGGATGCTTTGCCCGAAGTCCAGAATAAAACGGCATTTCAAAGAATCGTAACGCGATCTCGGAAAATGATCCGTATCCTGAAGGAGGCTGAATTGCACGCCGCCAGTCCGTTTCCGGTTCTCATAACCGGGGAAAGCGGCACGGGCAAAGAATTGCTGGCAAGGGCCATCCATGCCGCCAGCCCGCGAGCGGCGGCGCCGTTTACGCCCGTCAACATGGCCGCGTTGAACAGCAATTTGTTCGATGCCGAATTCTTCGGGCATACCAAAGGGGCTTTTACCGGGGCGGAGCAGGACCGCACCGGCTATCTGGAGCAAACCGACCAGGGGACGCTTTTTCTGGACGAAATCGGCATTCTGCCGCTGGAACTGCAGGGCAAACTGTTGCGGGTGCTGCAAAACGGTGAATATATGAAGCTGGGCACCAGCCTGCCGCGTCGCACCGATGTGCGCATCATTGCCGCCACCAACGAAGACCTCGACCAGCTCATCGACAAGCGCATGTTCCGCAAAGACCTGTACTATCGGATTCGCGGCGCATGGCTGCATCTGCCGCCCCTTCGCGAGCGCCGAGACGATATCCCCCTCCTCATCACCGAACTGGCCAAACGAAACGGCTATATTCAGGATGGACGCGCCGTTGACGAAAATGCTCTGGAAGCCTTGATGCAACATGATTATCCCGGCAACATCAGGGAACTGGAGTCGATTCTGCGCTCCGCGGCCAACCTGGCCAGAGGACAAACCATCACGATGAAATGCCTCCAGGACCATCTCCATCAACGCCGGAAGCCTCTACCGCGGGAATGCCGGACAGCCGACACCCGTATGACGACTCTGGCAGAGGCTGAAAAATGTCATATTCTCAAAGTATACGCCCAGACCGGAAACAATAAGACCCAGTCCGCCAAGTTACTGGGGATTGGTCTTAACACCCTGCGGCGCAAGCTGCGGGCGTATGGTGCCGATCAGGACGACCAATAAAATCGGTCTTTAGAAAATGAAAAACCACCAGGTGTCGGGCTGTAATGCCGTCACCACCACTTCCAAAAGGTAAACTGACATTATGAAAGACGAACGCGGACTTTACTACCTGCCCTACCCTCAGAATCCCCAGACCCGGATGTACGTCGTCCGGCGCCAGGATGATATCTACTTCCGACTCTGGAATGCCCAAGACCCTGAGTTATGGGAAAAGCATGACTGGGTTCCCTGGGGTGCCATCCGGAAAGCATCGAAAATGTACGAACAAAAAGGGCCCTTCGATCCGGGCCAGGCTTATGACATCAAGGTGGCCGAAGCCCTGCTCGCTGAAAATGCATAGAAGCTATCTCAAAAAAGCTTTTTTGCCCGATATCGGCGTTGATGCCTCGTCTCAAGTCCTCGCCATACTTGAGTATGACTGCGGGTTGATGTTCGGCCTCGCCTTGATCTCGAACAAAACCCCTAATTTTGAGATGGCTTCTAAAAGCTATGGACGAAGCCGACCGGTTGAAAGCCGCCCGGGAAAAGGGCGCGGGGCCCCAGGCGCCATTCTGTGCCACCGGAAGCCACCGCATTATTTTAGATGCGGAATTCCTGCATCCAAACGCACACCTGCGGATGGCGCAGGCCAGATTTAATGCGGTAGGGAAAAGGTTCGATGCCCCCTGTTGAAATGCAGCTTTCCAACGTATTGAGCCTCCGGTCCTTGCCGGAACCCCTATCCGAATGGCTCATTTCCACGCTGACCATTCCCAACCCTAAATGGCTGGACAACGAGCGCATGGGGCGCTGGAATCGCAAAACCCCCAAGGAATTGAAGTTCTACCGCCGGGTCAGGGGCGGCGGAATGCGCATCCCCAGAGGGTTTACCGGCAACCTGCTGAGACATTGCCGCCGCATGGGCTTATCCTACGAACTTGTCGACCGGCGCCGCAGGCTGCCGGAAACCGATTTTGAATTTAACGGCCAACTGAAGCCTTTCCAACAGGAAGCGGTGACCCAAATGGGCGCCAGGGATTTCGGCACCCTGAGTGCCCCCACCGGCAGCGGCAAAACCGTGATGGGACTCTTTCTGATTGCCCAGCGGCGCCAGCCCACCCTGATTATCGTCCACACCAAAGACCTGGCCCATCAATGGGTGGCCCGCATCCACCAGTTTCTGGGCATTCCGGAAAAAACCATCGGCCTGATCGGCGGCGGACGTCGCAAAGTGGGCGCCCAGATCACGGTGGCCCTGGTCCAGAGTCTTTACAAATGCGCCCGCGAGCTGGCGCCCAAGGTTGGTCATCTGCTGGTGGATGAATGTCATCGAACCCCCAGCCGCACTTTTACCGAAGCCGTCAAGGCTTTCGATGCCCACTACATGCTGGGGTTGTCCGCCACGCCCTGGCGGCGCGACCGTCTCTCCAAGCTGATCTTCTGGCATCTCGGGAACGTCCACCATGAAATCGCATCCGAAGGGCTGATCCAAAGCGGCGACGTGTTGCCGGCCGAAATCATCATCCGTGAAACGGAGTTCCGGCCTTATTTCGATCCAGTAAGCGAGTATTCCCGCATGCTGTCCGAATTGACCGAGGACAAGGAACGCAATCTCCTCATTGCCGCGGATGTGGCCGAAGCCCATCGAACCAGCGCCGGGGTCTGCCTGGTGCTGTCGGATCGCAAGGCCCACTGCGAGAACCTCCGGGTACTCTTGAAGTACCGGCAGGGCATCACGGCCGAAGTATTGACCGGCGACCTGCCCACCCGGCAGCGCCAAGCCCTCACCGAACGCCTCCAGGCCGGTGACGTCAGTGTATTGATCGCAACCGGACAACTTATCGGGGAAGGCTTTGACTGCCCCCGGCTCGAAACCCTGTTTCTGGTCACCCCGATAAGGTTCAGCGGACGCCTGCTTCAATACCTTGGCCGGGTCCTGCGGCCGGCACCCGGCAAAAGGGAAGCCCGTGTATTCGACTATGTGGACGTCCACGTGGATACCCTGGTCAAGGCTGCCATGGCACGGCAGCGGGTCTACCCCCGCCCCATAAGGGATTAAAATGCCGCCCTTCCCGGCAGCGTTTCGCCCCATGAAACGGTTTGCAGCCCTCCCCACAAATCGCTTGCCCTAGAAACCAAACTTGACGATCTGGAGTTCATGACGCAGGTTGAAGCATCAGTAAAAAACAATTCCGGAGGGAACCTTGTATCCTTGTTTATCAAAAACGATCGTGTTTCTGTCGCTCCTCACATTTGCAGGGTGTGGCGTGCCAGAACCTATCCATACGGTTGATGCCGTAGATTTGCATCGATTTATGGGAGACTGGTACGTGATTGCCAGCATACCGACGGTTTTTGAAAAAGAGGCTTTCAATGCCGTCGAGACCTACCGCCTTAACGACGACGGCACGGTAGAAACGACCTTTCGGTTCAACAAGGGGGGTAGCGACGGTCCGGAGAAAATCTATCGATCCAAGGCTTATGTGCTGGACACGGCGTCCAACGCCCATTGGGGGATGCAGTTTGTCTGGCCTTTCAAGGCGGAATACAGGGTGATCTATCTGGCGGAGGACTACTCCCGTACCGTGATCGGGCGCAGCAAGCGGGATTATGTGTGGATCATGGCACGGAAACCCGCTATTTCCGATCATGACTATGCGGAACTGATGCGTCTTCTGGCATCATATGGTTATGATACCGACAAGGTGCAAAAAGTATCCCAGCAAGCCGCCAATCATTCGCCACCCGCAGATTGATCTCCAATTTCACCGAAATTTCTAATCACCGGTGTCAGGCGATATCGCGCGCGTCACCATGCCGCACGCTTCACTGGTGTCCGTCCATAAATGGTAGATTTTGTTTCCTGGCAAGGCCCGAGCGCGTTTTCCCGCTCCGCGGGATATGATCCCGCTACTCGGGACTTCCCGTCTAATCGATTTCGGTCGGTGGGTGTCAACCGGAGGAATAGCCCGCTATTGCGAGGATTGAAAACGAGCGAGAACGCCGCCAGGGACCGAAAGATGCCATTTTGGGATGGGCTCTCACTATGTTTCGGCGCGTAACCGTAACCATCAAGCCGCGTACATACTTTCGATTTGCTGAGCGTATTTCGAGTGAACGACCCGGCGCTTGAGCTTCATGGTGGGGGTCAATTCACCGCCATCGATGGACAGCTCTTCCGGCAGAACGACAAATTTTTTGATACCCCAGGCCCGGGGCAATGTCCCATTGATCTGGTCGATGCGCGCCTGAAGGTAGGAACGGAATTGGGGGCAGGCCGCGGCTTCATCTGCGCTGACCGCCTTGCTGCCGGCTTCCATTGCCGCCGGTTCGATTTTGGTGGGGTCCAGGGTCAACAGAGCCGCCATGTGCTTGCGCCGATCACCGATCACCACCACCTGACTGAGCACCGGTATGGCTTTGTATTTGCCTTCCAGAACCTGGGGGGGGACATTCTCGCCGCCGGCGGTGATAATCAATTCCTTCATGCGATCCGTTATTTTTAAAAACCCCTTGTCGTCAATCAGTCCCACATCGCCCGAATGCAGCCAGCCGTCGGCATCGATGGTTGCGCGGGTCGCTTCTTCGTTCTTGAAGTAGCCCTGGAACACATGGCGGCCGCGCATGAGCACCTCGCCGTTTTCCGCTACGGCGATTTCGGTCCCCGCCATGGCCGGTCCGGCCCAGCCGGTTCGGTATTTGAAGGGCTCCGGTGTGGACACCGTTCCCGGGCCCGTGCATTCGCTCATGCCGTAAACCTCGGTAATGGGGATATCCAGGCTCATGAAAAATTCCAGGGTATCCTGAGAAATCGGGGCTGCCGTGGCGATAAACAGCCGGCAGCGGTCCAGGCCGAGACGCTCGTGGACCTTGGAAAACACCAGCTTGTGGGCCAGATTGAACATGGGGGGCGGCGGCTGCCCCTCCTGCCGGGCATACCCGTTGGCAAGGCCTTTCTTGCGCGCCCAGGCGGCGATTTTCTTTTTCAGCCAGGGATTCTGTGCGCCGGCGTCAACCATTTTAGCCTGAATCTTCTCCCAGACGCGCGGCACCCCGACGAAAAGGGTGGGGCGAACCTCGCGCAGGTTATCCCCTAACTGGTCCAAACCCTCGGCAAACCAGGTGGTGCAGCCAACGTTCAGCGGTACCAGCAGGCTGACCACCTGTTCCGCCACATGGCTCAGGGGCAGATAGCTGATCAGTTCGTCATTGGCCCGGACGCCGCAGGCCGACGCTGCCTGCTTGGCTGTCCAGGTAATATTGTCATGGCTGATCATGACCCCTTTGGGATTTCCCGTAGTTCCGGAGGTGTAGATCAAGGTGCAGCAGTCGTCCGGTTCCTGGGACTCCATGCGCTCATCCAGTTCGCTTTCCGAAACCTTGCCGGCGATGGGCGGCAGGTCCTCCCATGCATAAACCCGCTCGTCCTCGTCCGTTCCATTCATCATGACCACCGCCTTGAGTTCAGGCAGTTGCGGCCAGATGATCTTGAATTTTTCCAGCTGCTCGGCGTTTTCCACCACGACGATATTGGCTTCGCTGTGTCCGGCAATATACTGGCACTGCTCCGGACTGCTGGTGGTGTAGATACCGCCGGGGATGGCGCCGGCAAATATGGCCGCCAGATCGCTGATAAACCACTGGGGGCAGTTGTTCCCCAGGATGTTGACGGCTTTGCCTTTTTCAAGGCCAAGGGCCACAAAAGCCCGGGCCGTCGTCTTGACCTGATGATAGTACTCCCGCCAGGTCATGGCCTCCCATATGCCATCCCGTTTGGTTTTAAGGGCAATGTTGGCCCCGTGCTTGGAAACCGTATCACCCATCACTTCCATGACCGTTCGCTTCATCATCCCCCTCCAATTTTGGTGGCAATCAAAAGAATCGGTTTTTCCGGCAAGCCAGCCGATGGTGCCCCCATCAGCGGCCATAGAGCACGTCCGTGTGGCAGATTGAATTGTGATCAAACGGAATATTATGAAAGCGTTACGCGCCTTTCAGCGCGATTGCGATCTGGCGTGTGGCGGTATGTATGACCATTAACTAAAGGGGATTGGGCATTTTTGTCAACCGGTGCCCGGGGATTGATTTAAATCAATTGGTCAATCATCGGCCCGCCCAGCTGGATGCCATGGTCGGTAGCGGAGATCGGGTGGCCTTGTTTCCCAAAGAATATCCCATATTTGTCGATTGGCACGCCTATCGCAATGTAAACGTGTGAAGGTGGCGCCCCGGCAGCAAAAAAATTAGGGATCTGCATAAAGCAGACCCCTCTCCATCGAGGTTGCCCCCCCAGCACGCACCTCGCCTCTCCGGGCTCGGCCAGCACCCTCACCCGGCCCAAGGAACCGATGAATCGACCATCAGCCGATCATGCCTCATGCCGCACAGGTTCGCCCAATTCGTTCACGGAAAAGTTGTAAAACACATGGTGGCCGTCATAGTCCAGGACGCGCAGATCATCGGACTGCTTCAGATCCCCCAGAATTACATTGAATTGTTGTCCGTACTTCTCTTTCACGAGGTTTTCCGGAACCTCGTACGCAATGTATTTCTTGATGCCTTTGGTGGCCAGCTTGGAGACCAGGGCGGGATCATTCAGGGCCTCATAGGATGTCAAAAGAAGGATGGGGCCTGTCCCGGTGAAAAAAATACCTGCCTTCATGATGCACCTCCTTTTCCCGTATCATCTTTTTCGGATTTCAGGGCACCACTCCCTCGGAGACCTTTGTGCAGGAAATTGAACCCGTCTGAGTTTATAAAGGAGAGAGGCGATCAAACGACAAAAATCGTCTGCGGTAATGGGCGGAATGGGAAATGGTCATCCAAATCATCTGGAAAATACAACCAAAAGCCACATCAGAGATGAAATGCTATGAGATTTTGCGGGCGTTGGGATAACATTTTGCAGAATGGTGCTCGATTCCGAAACAGATCTATAGCCCTAACATATTCTGACCTGCACCGTTGTCAAGGGGATGTGGAAGGCCTTCGTGTTGACAATCCCGAAAGGAATTGATTAAAGGCTGATGGCTCATATGGTGGAAGCCGACAAGACCAACACATCTACTTCACTACCCTTCTTTAACTGCAGGCATCCCATAAAGCGCTCACAAATCCTCTTCCCATGGGGAAATGGGGCACTATCCCAAAAATGATGCAATCCTGGAAGGAGAGACCTCATGACGATGAAACAGGAGCAACCCATTGATCGAATGGTAAAGGGCGTTTTGTGGGCCGTTTTTTTGCTGGCCTTGATGGCGGGATGTCAAACCAGCGGTCCAACCGTCTCCAATCGGACCGTTGCTGACGGAGAACAAATACCGGTTCTGGCCGGCGGACCGCATGCCGGCACGTTTGTGACCCGCGACATGACGATTGTTTATCAATATCAAGTCGTGAACAGCAAACTGCTCATTTCCGGAACCACCGATATAAAATACGCCAATATCGAAAAGCTCTCGATGACGCTCTATTACCTTGATGGCAACGGAACCGTTATCGACTACTACCGTTTCTTCGCCCGACCGCGCAAAACCAAAATGGGCAAAGTCATGGACAATACCTTCAGCCGGGAATTCGATCTGGCGGCCGGCGCCAAGGCATTCAGCATCGGGTATACGGGCAAAACCAGAGAAACGCAACGCAAAGGGAGTTGGGTTTTTCAACATTCGCCCTTCTTGTAGCATGCCGTCCGGCCTTGGCACTGTCGATCACAAAACGGGGTCAAGGCCGCACCCAAACCTCCCAATCCGCGCGGGCCCCATCATCACCACCACTCTCTGAAAATGCGCCGCGATAACGGAACCCAATCGCCGATGCGCCGGCCGGGATAGACAACTGCCGCGAAAACTCCCATCGGATCAGCTTCACATCTCTGCCAACCCCTGCGGACCATAGTCTCTCGCTCCCAATGATGGTGCCATCATCGGCAACAAAATGAAGAGAAATCCGGAAAAATTGCGCGTATGAAAAATGTTTGATGGTATTAAGGCGGTCGGCCAGAAACCATTTGCACATGACCGGGCAAACCATTATCAATGGGCCGGCACAATGCCGACAATATCATCACCTTCCTCACGCGCCGTGGCCTGATTCTCGGGGAAGCGCCCGCGCTGCCGCCTCTTATCCGCGCGGCAACCCCTTTGAGCGGTGTTGAGCACATCAAGGCCCACTGCCCGGGTGTGGTGGTTTTCTTCAAAGAAGCCGGCGATACCGTCTCGGCCGGTGAAGTGGTGGCGGAGATCATCAACCCTCTGGCGGGCGCTTCAAGCGAACGTGTTTATCCGATCAAGGCAACCACCGACGGAATGGTTTTCGCCCGCAGTGTGGACCGCTTTGCCCGTCCGGGCCGCATATTGGCCAAAATTGCCGGGGAAAAACCCTTGAAGAACGAGGGGTAAAATCTTCTCACCGCCTAAGCCCGACAACGCCCGGGTGGTAAACGCCTGACCATCAGCTCTTCTTTTTGAAAAACATGCCGCAACAACGATAGAAGCTTCGCCACAGATCGGTCGAACCGCCCCCGGCCTTCCACCGCTGGTGGCGAAGCAGATCAAACCTATCCCCCGATCCAGTATCCGCCGAATCCCGCCAGGGCCGCCCCCAGAATCACCAATAAGATATCGACCCGGAATACCTGCATGGCCACAAAAGCCCCCACACCGATACCGGCCGCCAGCCAATTGAAATGGCCACCGGCCGGCGACAACACCTGGTGGCCGAACCAGACCGCCAGATTCAGTACGACGCCGACCACCGCCGCCGTAATGCTGGACAAAGCCGCTGACAGACGCCGGTTGTCACGAAATTTTTCGATATAGGGCCCACCCAGAAACACCAGGAAAAAACAGGGCAGGAAAGTGAAATAGGTGGCCACCAGAGAACCGACCAGACCGCCGACCACCGGCGACCAGTTGCCGGGATTATTCCAACCGGCCATAAATCCCACGAACTGCACCACCATAATCAGGGGACCCGGGGTCGTCTCGGCCAGCCCGAGACCGTCGATCATCTGGCCTCCCGTCAACCATCCAAACTGCCCCACGCCGGCCTGCCCGATATAGGCCAGCACGGCGTAAGCACCGCCAAATGTCAAAAAGGCCGCTTTGGTGAAAAAAAGCGCTTCATCGAAATAGACCCGGTTGGCAAAGGAAAAATGAATAAACATCACCGGGAGCACCCACAACACGGCAAAACTGATCAGCAGTAAAACGCTTCTCCTGCGGGAGGGGTCGATATGGCAAACCGCGGGATCCTCGCAGATGGGCGCGTAACCCGCCTCTTCGGCATCCGTGCCGTGTCCCCGGATGACATCGAACGTGACCGGATATTTCAGGCTCCCGAAGTAGCCGATCAGGCCGGCGGCCAGGATGATGAGCGGGAAAGGTATCTTGAAGAAGAAAATCGCCACAAACGCCAAAGCCGCGATGGTCATCATCACGACGTTCTTGAGCGCCTTTTGGCCGATTTTAATCACGGCGGCGAACACGATCGCCATGATGGCGGCTTTAAGCCCTTCGAATATGGCGGCCACCCAGTTTACCGTGCCGAAGGCGGCATAGGTGTAGCTCAAGGCGAAGAGAATGAACATGGAGGGAATGACGAAAAGGGCCCCCGCCACGATGCCGCCGGGAATGCGGTGCAGCAGCCAGCCAATGTAGACAGCCAATTGCTGGGCTTCGGGCCCCGGCAGCAACATGCAATAGTTCAACGCATTCAGAAAACGGGCATTGCTGACCCAGCGTTTGCGATCCACCAGCTCGTGGTGCATCACGGCGATTTGCCCGGCCGGGCCGCCGAAACTGATGAAACCGAGCTTCAACCAAAAACGGAAAGCGGCGCCAAAGGTCGGGGGCGTTTGGGCGTCACGATCTTCGCCAATGGCCGCCGGTTGTGAGTAAGTGTCATCCATAACCGTTCCCCTCCTGATAGCGTCTACAACGGATATCACCTTGTCGGAACAACATAAGCCCGGTTAATGGATATTCAAATCCTCTCCGGAGGCATTGCCCCTGCCGCCAAATTCCTGAGGAAGCTTTGCGCGCCGCCGCCTGCACAAATCGGGTCGGAATCGGCTCGTTTACAACAGGAAAAAGCAACCCGTTCCCGGTTTTCACCGGGAAGACAACACTTCATTTGTGGATTGGCAGGGCTTGTCAGCAGGGTGAAGACGGGCGGGCATGATAAAAATCGTTATCGGTGCCCCATCAAAAGACGGTTTTTCGGCGTGATGTCGCCGGGGATGTGCTGGGTGACAACCCTATAGCCGGCATGTCGAAGACGCATGGCCCGCATGACGTCCACGGCCAGCGGTCCGTCGATCCATCCGGTCAGGCCGCCGGTTTCCGACCGGGCCAGGTCATGGCAGCAGGGCAATACCGCCAATCGTGCCCCGCCCTGAATGGCGCGGTCGATGATACAATCGGTAAGCTTGCCGCAGGCATGACTCGATACGACGACATCCTCCGGGGATAGTTCCAGGGATTCGATGGACGCCGTGTGATAATGAATACGCCCCCGCAGCCGCGGCCACGCGGAAAGGATGGTTTCGGAGAGTTTGCCGGCGTTTGGCGGGATGGCCGTGTCCACCGCCAGCGCACTCGGGGAGCTGTCATCCAGCAGGAGCATGATGTGGGCCAGCAGGCCGTGCCCGCACGCCAGGTCCAGCACACGCCCCCCCCTGTAACGTCGACGAACACGACGCGCCACTTCCCAGGCCTCGTAAAGCTCTTTGGCCGGAAGGGTTCCCGCCCGGCAAACCGCCCGGGCGATCCGGTCAAATAGCCTCTGGCCTGGGAATTCGGCCATTTGTTTGACCGTCAAACGGCTTTTCGAGGATTTTTTCATCATTCCTCTATGCCATAATGGATGTCAGCCACCCGATCGTTTAACCGTGTAACCGCTCCGTTGCAGTTCATCCACCAGACGCTCGCGATGATCCCCCTGGATTTCGATACAGCCGTTTTTTACGGTCCCGCCGGAGCCGCACAATTGCTTCAATCGCCGCCCCAGGGCTTTCAACTCGGGCGGCGGCAGCGGGACACCCGTAACAAGGGTAACACCCTTGCCCTTGCGCCCCTTGGTTTCCCGGGCCACCCGGACAATTCCATCCCCGGCAGATGGCTTTGTTGCCTTCCGGCATTCGCACGCCCTAACGCTTTGGCCGCATTTGGGGCACACCTTTCCCTTTTCGGTTGAATACACCAGACGACTCTCGCTACCCATATATTCTTCCCTTCATTCGCGGCAGGCACGTCTTTTCAGCATCACCGCCTAATCGACCGGGGCTGTTTTACCGGATCACCCCAATCCGCCGGCCAGAAACAGCCAGAAGCTGAAGGAACCTGCGGAAAGCAGTGTACTGGCGGAAATCGCCGCCACGGCGAAATCGGCGTCGCCTTGCATCTCCCTGGCCATCACATAGGTCACCGTCGCCGTGGGCGATGCCAGAAGAATCAGACCGGGCAGGTAATCGCCCGGGACCACGTGAAACAGACGATAAAATATCAGGCCGACGCCCGGCAATACCAAGAGTTTAATCCCCACTGCGCCAAGCACCGGAAGAAAATAGGTGCGCATGGCTTTGATGGATAAGGACGCTCCAATGAGCAGGAGGGCCGTGGGCAACGCCAGACCGCTCAATATGTCCAGGCTGCGCTGGACCACCAAAGGGATTGGAAAGCCCAGGGCCGAGGCCAGGATGCCGGCCAGGGCGGAAAGGATCACCGGGTTGCCCAGCATGGCCGTGAGCACCCCCCGGCCCCCCGCAGCCTTTCGACCCGCTTGATGTGACTGGAGTGCAAATACCGACAGCATGTTTTGCAGGATGATGATAAAACCCGCCATGAGGCTGGCCCGCACAAGCCCGGTCTCCCCCAGATAATAGAACGCCACGGAAAGCCCGATGTAGCCCAAATTGCCGTGTCCGGCACTCTGGATAAGCACTCCGGCGCGCGGCTTGGCAACCCGCCCCCAGTTGCATATTCCCCAGGCCGCAAGGTACGCCAGGGTGACGGCCGCCAGGGTCACGAACAGCACCGTGCCATGGAATTCGTCTCTCAAGGATGCTTTGGAAAGGACCCGAAAAATCATGGCCGGAATGGCCAGGTAGTAAACAATACGGTTCGCCGGTCCCAAAAACTCGGGCGGCATGAAGCCCTTCTGATGGGCAAGCCAGCCCAAAAGCACGACGGTAAAAATGGGAATGATGGTGGCAGCAATTTCCACGGCCAAGGCTCCCTGTTAATTTGGCATACATCCTATCGCCGCTCGCGAAGCAATCAGGGATCGCGATCATGGCATAAAGATGTCTAAAAAGAAACCGGCACCATTGTATGGCCGAGCCCCTGTCCCAGGGTCCTTGAATTCACACCTCTGCGAAATTTATTCCCCAATTCGTTAGCCCGCAGCAAACCAATGAAGCCCCAACCTATTTGAAATACTGATATTATGATACGTTTTAGTTTTTCGGTATTTTTTTTGCATCCTATGATTTTAAACCATGCCAACTCGTCAATGCTGATCGGCGGGCGGATCCTCCGGTGTTACGATAAAATTGCCACGATTTTGAATTGGGCGGGACCGCCATGACGTTGTTTCAAGGAGAAAATCATGCGGCGGATATCGAGCAGGCGCCTACACCAGACAACCGTTGCCGAGAGAAGATCCGGAATCGATCGACGCCGAAAAAAAAAGATCGATATGCGGGCGCTGCTTTTCGGTGGCAGGCGAAAAACCATACGCCGGCAGGAAGACAGGCGGGAGACATTTTTGGTCGATCAATACCAGCAATCCCTTTTCGGTATCGTCGCCTTGATTCTTTTCTTCAGCGTTATTGACGCCATCCTGACCCTTTTTCTGATCAATCATGGCGCCATCGAAGTCAATCCCGTCATGGCGTTTTACCTCAATCTGGGCCCCTACGTGTTCCTGGGTGTCAAATACGGGTTGACCAGCGTGGGACTGCTGATCCTGATCGTCTTCAAAGACATGTTCCTGCGGCCGGTACAAATGAGAACAGGCGTGGTTTTCTATATCATTCTGGCCGCTTTTGTGGGGGTCATCTCCTGGCAAATCTTCCTGATCCATAAAGTCATCATATAGAACAACCTACCACCGTCCCCTTCTTCAATCGAACGGCAAGCCCGCCGATCGGCTCTGCGCCGGGCTTCGCCAAAAAACCTTGAACATCTTCTTAAAATCCCATCGAGCAAACAATTATTTCCGCGGTCACCTTTCCAGGGCCGTGAACCCGGATCGGGCCACCTCGATAACCCGGTCGCGTCCGATAGCCTCCACGAAGTCGTCAATCCACTGGGATGTCCCGGCCAGGAATATGTTGACGTGTTGCGCCAGAATGGCCATGTTGGGTTACCGCCCGGCACAACAAACCGCTTCGACAATTGTCATCCATCCCGCAATCCAAAGGTGGCCCAATGGGAAAAACGCTTTTCGATAAGATCTGGTCCGCGCACACCGTTCGGCAACTTCCGGACGGTGCGACCCTGTTGTACATCGATCGCCACTTGGTTCATGAAGTCACCAGTCCGCAGGCCTTTGAAGGCATGCGAATGGCCGGACGCCAGGTCCGCCGCCCGGAGCTGGCATTCGCCACCATGGACCATAACGTCCCCACGACCAAGGATCGCCTGAACATCGAAGACCCTATCTCCCGGGCCCAGGTGGAAGCCCTGCAGGCCAACTGCGAGGCATTCGGCATCAGGCTCTACGGCCTGGGCGACCGCCGCCAGGGAATCGTACACGTGATCGGACCGGAACTGGGGCTAACGCTGCCGGGACTCACCATCGTCTGCGGCGATTCCCACACATCCACACACGGTGCCTTCGGTGCTCTGGCCTTTGGCATCGGCACTTCCGAAGTGGAGCACGTCCTGGCCACCCAGACCCTGCGGCAGCAGAAACCGGGGACCTACAGGATCGATTTCAACGGCCGTCTGGCACCCCATGTGTCCGCCAAGGACATGGTGCTCAAGATGATCGGCCTCATCGGAACGGCCGGCGGCACCGGGCATGTACTGGAATACGGCGGCGACGCCGTGAGAACCCTGTCCATGGAGGGCCGAATGTCCATCTGCAATATGAGCATCGAAGCAGGAGCGCGGGCCGGCATGATCGCGCCGGATGAAACCACGTTCGACTATATCACACGGACCGAACGTCCCTACGCGCCCAGGGGCGCTGAGTTGGAACAAGCCCTTGCGTTCTGGCAAACCCTGCCCAGCGACGCGGACGCCGTTTTCGACCGCACCCTGACGATCGACGCCGCCAGGATCGCACCCCAGGTCACCTGGGGGACGAACCCCGGCATGGTCATCGATATTGACCAGCACGTACCGGGTCCGGACACGGCGGAAGGCTACAGCCGCACGGACGTTGAAAACGCCCTTGCCTACATGGGTTTGACCCCCGGCGTCCGAATGACGGACGTCGATGTGGATGTGGTTTTCATCGGGAGCTGCACCAACTCAAGGATCGAAGATTTGCGTCTGGCCGCCGCCGTTCTCGATGGCCGCAAGAAAGCGGACCACGTCCAACTGCTCGTGGTGCCCGGCTCGCATGCCGTGCGTGAACAGGCCGAAGCCGAAGGCTTGGATCACATTTTTAAAGCCGCCGGCGCGGAATGGCGTTATGCCGGCTGCAGCATGTGCCTGGGTATGAACCCGGACCAGCTGCGCCCCCGGCAACGCTGCGCCTCGACCTCCAACCGCAATTTCGAGGGGCGGCAGGGTAAGGGCGGGCGCACCCACCTGGTCAGCCCGGAAATGGCCGCGGCGGCGGCCGTGGCCGGCCGTTTCGTGGATGTCCGCACTTGGTCCCCGAACTGAAGCAACTACCGCAGCACGAGAAACATGACGCACCTTCAGGGGGCGTTTCAATCAACAATTTGATGGGAAGTGACAGACAGATCCAGGAGAAAAATCTATGGAACCCCTGACCCAGCATACCGGCATCGTAGCAACCCTCGATCGGGCCAACGTGGATACGGATGCCATTATTCCCAAGCAGTTTTTAAAATCCATCAAACGCACCGGTTATGGGCCCCAAGCCTTTTTTGACTGGCGCTACCGGCCGGACGGCACGCCGGATGATGGTTTCGAGCTCAACCACCCCCGCTTTGACGGCCGCTCCATCCTGGTCACGCGCAACAATTTCGGCTGCGGCTCCAGCCGCGAGCATGCGGTCTGGGCCCTGGCGCAGGACGGGTATCGTGCGATCATCGCCCCCTGGAAGATGCTCAAGGGTGAACGCGTGCCGGGCTTCGCCGACATCTTCCGCACCAATGCCGTCAAAAACGGCCTGTTGACCATCGAGCTGTCCGAAGCGGAGGTCGATGCCATCTTCAAACTCGTCGGGGCTCATCAGGGACTCGAGGCCACCGCCGACCTCCCATCCCAGAAGGTTACCTTCCATGCCCGGGAGCCGCACGTATTCGAATTTGAAATTGACGCCGGCATAAAAGATAAACTGTTGCATGGCCTGGACGACATCGCCCAGACCCTGACCTTTGCGGCCGAGATCGATCGCTTTGAGGCCGACCATGAAACCTGGCGAGGGCAGCCGGCGGATTGACCTTGGCCGCATTTCTACCGCTCAGGCGTCGGTAACGCACCCTTCCGAGGCGGAAGTCACCGTGCGAATATACTTGTAGAGAATACCCCGGGAAGCTTTGAGGGCCGGCGGTGTCCACGCCTTTCGACGGGCCGTCATTTCGTCAGTGTCCAGTGCTACATCGATGCGATTTTTCTCGGCATCGATGGTAATCATGTCGCCGTTGCGGATCAGCGCAAGGGGACCGCCAACCTGGGCTTCGGGTGCGATATGCCCGACAATGAACCCGTGGGATCCGCCCGAAAACCGTCCGTCCGTCAACAGCGCCACCGTTCCGCCAAGCCCGGCGCCCATGATGGCCGCAGTGGGGGTCAGCATTTCCGGCATGCCGGGCCCGCCCTGGGGCCCCTCGTAGCGGATGACCACTACGTCCCCGGAACGAATTTTGTTGTTTTCCAGAGCGGCCAGCATGTCCTCCTCGGAATCGAAGACATTGGCCGGCCCGGAAAATACCGATCCCTCCTTGCCGGTTATTTTACCCACGGCCCCATCCGGTGCCAGGTTTCCCCTCAAGATTTGAATATGCCCCCGGGGATGAAGCGGGGCTGTCAGTGGACGGATAATGTCTTGGTTTTCGTCCAGGGGGGCCAACGACGCGAGGTTTTCAGCCACGGTCTGCCCGGTAACGGTAAGGCAGTCACCGTCAAGCAAACCCGCCTGTAGAAGATATTTCATCAGCGCCGGCAACCCTCCGATGCCATCGAGGTCTTCCTGGACGTAGCGACCGCTGGGCTTCATGTCCGCCAGCAGGGGCACCCGGTCACTGACGGCCTGGAAATCGTCCAGGGACAGGGAAACACCGGCGGCCCGTGCCATGGCCAGCAGGTGGAGAACGGCATTGGTCGATCCCCCCAGCACCGTGATGACCACGAGGGCATTCTCAAAGGCCTGCCGGGTCATGATGTCCCGTGGCCGGATATCTTCTTCCAACAGGCGCCGGACAGCCGCTCCGACGCGGAAGCACTCATCCATTTTCTCCGAAGATTCGGCCGGTCGGCTGGCGCTGTAGGGCAGGGCCATTCCCATGGCCTCGATGGCCGACGCCATGGTGTTGGCCGTATACATACCGCCGCAGGCACCGGCCCCCGGGCAGCTTTTTTTGACAATCGCCTGGCGGCGTTTCTCGTCGATGGTTCCCGCCAGGTATTCGCCATAACTCTGAAACGCCGAAACAATGTCGAGTTTGACGCCGTCGAGGTCGCCGGCCCGGATGGTGCCCCCGTAGACCATCAAAGCGGGACGATTGACCCTGGCCATGGCCATCAGGCACCCCGGCATGTTCTTATCGCACCCCGGCAGGGCGATGTTGGCGTCATACCACTGGGCCCGCATGACCGTCTCGATGGAATCGGCAATAATGTCCCGCGACGGCAGGGAATAGCTCATCCCTTCCGTCCCCATGGATATGCCGTCGCTGACGCCGATGGTGTTGAAACGAAGCCCCACGAGACCGGCGGCCTCCACGCCTTTTTTGACCTCGGCGGCCAAGCGGTTTAAATGCATATTGCAGGGGTTGCCCTCGTACCAGACGCTGCTGATGCCTACTTGGGCCTTGGTCATGTCGGCATCGGTAAGTCCGACCGCATAGAGCATGGCCTGGGAGGCGCCTTGCGATTTCGGTTCCGTGATGCGACGGCTGGTCCGATTGAGTTTCGATGCCATGGAGGTCTCCTTTCTGTGATCACATATCCGGGCATGGGGAACACTCTTGAGGGGGCGGTCCCCGATCTGTGCAACATAATCCGGGAATCCCGGAAGGCAACTCCGGTAGCCGTCAAGCGGGATAAAATGGGCACGCAACACTTGGCAAATATGGCGAGGGGTAAAGGGCGCGGTTCGGAAGAAACGTCAGGGCATGCTATCCTGGCGGACGAAGTACTGGTTGGGGACCCAAGCCAGGAAGGCGGGCGTTTTTCGGTATCGCTTCAGCCGTAACGGCTCACGCGAGCATGGCCAGTGTCCATGCAGCCGTCAGCATGATAAACTAACTGGGTAGCCTCCGACGGGCCGATCGGTGGCCGACAGCCTCAAGTAGTCCCTGGGCCGGTCGGCGCACCTATCGTCCACCGGAGAATCGGAAAGCTTGCCATACAGACACTCTCTTGGCGTCAAGGAAGCGGCTTGTATTCAAACTTCTGGCCGCCAACGGCCAACTCGGCCATGAGGCCTCCCTTGGTGTGGATAAAGGTGGCCATGCCGTTCGAATAGTTGGCATGGGACTGGGCCCCGGTCTGGGGCCCGGCCGTGGCACTGGCGGAAGAGCCCGTGGTGCTGGCCTTCGCCGTGGCGGCTGCGGTTATGGCCACCGCCGATGCTTTGGCATCGAACTCAAACTGACCGCGGGTGAAGGCGTCAAAAGCCCGCCTGTCCTGGAAAAAGATGATTTCGCTGAAGGCCTGCCCCCCCCATTGGAACCCGGCGGAGGCATGGAGTAGTTTCGCCGTCCCGGTCACCTGGTCACGCCGATAAACCTGGCCTTCTCCGTACGCGATGCCAATAACCAGAGCCGCTTTACCGACCACAGGGAAAAGGGCATATCCATAGGCATTTTCAAAATACCATTGCACCTGGGGGGATGATCGGAAAACATTTTTAGCTCTGGAGTAGTCCTTGACCTGCTGGGCGCTAACGGTGAGCGGCACCAGCACCATAGCCGCAAGAACAGCAATCCACCTTATTGATTTTATCATGGTTCACCTCGAGAACGGCACTGGAAGATAAATTTACTGCCCGCCTGAAATGGCAAGGGCATTGACACGACGTAATTCACACCTGCAATCTAACGATCACCAGGCAGCGAAGCCCCATGTGGGGATACATTCAGCATCTGTAGGCATCACCACATGGCTGGGAAAAACAACCATTGCAGCATACGGCAGAATTAGAGCGGTTGAAAACTGAATTTCTGCCCGCCGACAGCCAGCTCCGCCATCAATCCGCCTTTGGCGTGCACGAATGTGGCCATGCCGCTATTGTAGGCTGTCTCTGCCTGGGCACCGGTTTTGGGCCCGGCGGTGGCACTGGCCGATTTGCCGCTCGAACCGGCCTGGGCCTGGGCACCGGCAGTCACGGCCACCGCCGACATTTTGGCGTCGAACTCGAAATTGCCGCTGGTAAACTCGTCATAGGCCCGCTTATCTTGGAAAAAGACAATCTCGCTGAAGGCCTTCCCGCCCAGTTGCAGGCCAAAAGAGGCGTGCATCAGTTTGGCGGTCCCGGTCACCTTGCCACCACGATAGACCTGGCCTTCGCCATAAGCCCCGCCCACGACAAAGGCCGCCTTGCCGACGGTGGGAAAAAGCGCATAACCGTAGCAATTCTTGAAGAATGGCTGCACCTGCGGTGACGATTTGAAGACACCGATGGCTTTGGAGTAGTCTTTCGTCTCCTGAGCGTCTCCCGTCAAGGGCAGCAGAATCACCATTACCACTAACAAACACAACCCCATGTGTCTCATAATGACCTCCTTTGCGTTAACGACGGACGGTAATCAATTGGTTCCAAATTAGGCATTGGCGTGTTGACTTACCAGTCATCCTTCGAACAGGCGCAAGTAAAAAAGGGAACGTGGGCATTCCACTCAGATGACCGGGAAACGGGCACCGCTGAAATTTCGCACCTGGCAAACAGAAGGATTGTCAAACCGGTCGGTCTATAGGGTAGGACTCAATTGCCTATTAGCAGGACTGCCCTGCCATGTCAAAGGAATATCCTTTGGAACTCGGTCCGTACAAGGTCGCCGTTTACGATGTCTTCCAACGTAAGGCAATGCAGCCGTCACGCAAGGGCAGTCCCTTTTCGCCCCCGATCCATCGCAGGCGGCCGTTTCAGGGCAAGCCCTTGACCCGAGCAGACAAGCCGAGGCAAGGGGCGATTATTGGAAGCCGGTTTATTTTAAATTCTGCAGAAATTTATTGAGGAAACGATGCAAGATGTAGGGCACATCATGCTCGTCGATGATACGTCGATTGCTGTAGGCATCCGAGGCACTTTCCAGCATGTTTCCCCTGCGATCGAAATAGAGGGAAAATAGTGTCAAGGGATGATCATCATGCGAGCCCTTGGGCAGTTCGAAATCAATCCGCCCCCGAAAAGAATGGTCCGGGGCTTGCGTCAGCCCGAAGCGAACGGTTACCGAGCGATCCATTACGAACCAGGTGGCGGTGTTGCCGTGGATTTCGCCCACCGCAATCTCGGGCAAATTGTTGTCCCGCGCCAATTGCTGGCAATGCTTGCCGAACTGGATGAATTTCAATTTGAACTGGCGGTAGTCCCCCACCATGGTTTTGATCTTGTTCAGCTCGGCCTGCCCCATACTTACCCCCTGACATTTCAGCCCGAATATTAAATGAAATACTCGGGATCGCACCGACATAGCAATTGGTTGTTGACGAGTGCTTGTCCAGAGATGGTAGATTTTGGTTCCGAGCAAGGCCTGAGCGATTTTTCCCGCTTCGCGGGATATGATCCCGCTAGACGGGACTTCCCGCCCGACCTATTCTCTGCGGTGGGTGGAAACCGCAGGAACGGCGAGCTATTTCGAGGATTTCAAAAGAGCGAAAACGCCGCCCGGGGTCAAAAGATGCCGTTTCTGGATGGGCACTGACTAGGTGCCTTATCCGCCGGGGTCTGTCAATTTTTTTATGTAAAAATTCATCATCTTCCGGTTTTGAAGCACCCACGGCCCGGAAAGTATGAAGCTCCTCCCGCAGAACGGGAGAAATAAAGTGGCCTCTTGATCTGTGGATGATATGACGACGGCGGCCAAGCCCTCATAAATCTGAAAACACTGGACAGCCCGGCTAAAGTGGTTCATAGGAAAAGGGCCTGATGCAATACTGCTTTCCCGGGGAGGAGAATCCTATGACAATGTGGCACAAAACCAGTTGCGTCCTGTGCGCCCAGAACTGCGGTCTTGAAGTCCAGGTGGAAGACGGTCGCATGGTGAAAGTTCGCCCGGATAAAGAAAATCCCCGCAGTGAAGGTTATGTGTGCCGCAAAGGCCTCAATGTCCTTTACCACCAATACAACCAGGACCGGTTGACCAAACCGCTTAAACGGGTGGGGGATGAATTCCAGCCGGTTCCCTGGGCCCAGGCCATTGCCGAAATCGCCGGAAAAATGAGAACTCTGGTGGACCGCCATGGGCCGCGCTGCCTGGCCTACATGGGGGGCAGCGCCCAGGGCGGCCATTTTGAAGCGGCTTTCGGCCTGGCGCTGCTGCGGGGGATGGGATCCCGTTATTACTATTCTTCGGCCGGACAGGAATTCAGCGGAGCCTGGTGGGTGGCGGGCCGCGTCTTCGGTCGGCAGTACAATATCGCCATTCCCGACGAACATGCCGCCGACATGATCGTGGCCTGGGGATGGAACGGGATGCAGAGCCACCAGATGCCCCAGGCCCGCAAGGTCCTGACCGCTTTCAGCCAGGATCCCGATCGCCTTCTGGTCGCCATCGATCCGCGCCATAGTGAAACAGCCGCCATCGCCAACCGCCACCTGCCGGTGCGTCCCGGCACGGACGCCCTGCTCATGAAGGCCATGATCGCCATTATCGTGGTCGAAGGATGGGAAGCGGCCGAGTATATCCAGGCGCATGTGGACGGCTGGGACACCGTGCGCCCCTGGTTCGAAAGCTTCGATGTACCGGCGGCCCTGGCCGTCTGCGAACTCGAAGAGGCCCCCGTCAGAGAGCTCTGCCGTCTCCTGACCACCCGCCGCTGGTGCCTGCACCCGGACCTGGGAATCTACATGGGCCGCCACAGCACGCTCAACTCCTATCTGATGCATATTCTCGGCGCGGTTTGCGGCCTTTTCGGCCGACGTGGCGGCAATGTCATCCCCGGCATGGTCATGCCCATGGGGTTCCACGCCGACGAACGCGATCCCCAAAACTGGCGCACCGTCACCACCGATCTGCCGGCCGTGGCCGCCGGATCCTTTCCGCCCAATGCCATGCCGGAAGAAATTCTCAGCGATCACCCCGAACGCCTGCGGGCCGTCTACGTCAGCGCCTGCAATCCCTTGCGGTCCTATGCCGACACAACGGCCTACGAGGCCGCCTTCGACCGGCTGGACCTGCTGGTGGTCAACGAAATGGTCATGAGCGAAACCGCCCGGCATGCCCATTATGTCCTGCCCTGCCGGTCCTATTACGAATCCTGGGACGGCACGTTTTTCCCCTGGACGTTTCCGGGGGTCTACTTCCAGATGCGGCCGCCCATTGTCGAACCGGCGGGCATGTGCCTGGAGGCTTCCCAGATCTTCTCCCTGGTCGCCGACAAGCTCGGCCTCGTGCCCGAGATCCCCGAAAACCTGCACAAAGCTGCCCGGGGTGACCGCCGGGCCTTCGGGGCTCAACTGATGGAATGGGCCGCGGCAGAGCCCCGTGCCCTGAAGGCCATGCCTTTTGTGCTGGGCCGAACCCTGGGGCGGGAGTGGGGCAGCGCCAATCTGGCCGCCTTGTGGGGCCTGCTGATGACCGCCCCCGAGGCCTTCCGGAAGAATGCCGCCCGGGCCGGATTCGAACCGGGACCGGATCAGGGCGAACGTATTTTCCAGGCCATTGTGAACACCCCTCAGGGTCTCTGGGTGGGTCATGCGGATCCCGACGGCAATTTGGCGAATCTGCGCACCCCGTCGGGCAAAATCGAAATCCTGATACCCGAACTGGCCGCCCAGGCCCGGAAACTCGACGCGGTCAGTGAAGCCGCAGATCTTGTAATGCCGGACGAATTCCCCCTGGTGCTCAACGCCGGCCGTCACATGGACACCAATAGCAATACCCTCATGCGCAACCCGGAATGGAATCGCGACAGGCGCGCCGGCACCATTGCCCTGAGTCCGGAGGACGCCTTGTCCCTTGGTTTGGAAGACGGCCAAACCGTCAGGGTCACCACCGCGGCCGGCAGCGAACAGGGAGAACTGGAGGTGTCCGACCAGGTTCGGCGCGGGATGGCGTTGATTCCCCATGGGTTCGGCCTGCTATATGACGGCAAAACCTACGGCCTCAATGTCAATCGCCTGACCAAGAACACGCACCGTGATCCTTTGGGAACCCCACTGCATCGTTTTGTTCCCTGCCGGGTGGAGGCCGCCTGACAGCGGATAAGGATAGCGACCGGCGCCGGAAGGTCCTCCACGCCATCGGGAGGGACAATCCGTTTGTTTGGTCCGGAATGGAACTGAAGAGAGGAGAAACCCGTGAAATGGCTTAAACGAATCTTCGGTATCAGCGCAACACCGCTGCCCGAAAATGACGACGACTGGACATTTGAGGATGGTTCGATCCGGCTGCAATTGGCGCAAATGCCTGAAATCAGGCACCCCGGAAGCGCCGTCCGCCTGGAGGGCAAGGGCCTGCCCGTGAGAGTATTGGTGGTTCATGGCCAAGACGGCCGCTTTCACGCCTTGGCCAACCGCTGCACCCACATGGGCCGCCGCATCGATATACTTCCCGGAACCGACCGCATCGAATGCTGCAGCGTAAGTAAATCCACCTATGACTACAGCGGCCAACCCCTGGGGGGAGCGGCCAAGAAACCCCTGCAAGTATTCACCGCCACATTATCCGACACGGAATTGACCATCAAACTGGGTTAGTGCCGACGGCTGAAGTTTTACAAACCCAGAGCAGACCAGAATTTCGGTCGTCTGCTGGAGGAAATCGGCCTGGTCGGCACCGGCTTTCTGACTCACGCCCCGGTGGTGATCCCACCCGTCTATTATTTTAGATAGCGGAAGGCCTCAGATAGCCCCGTGAGGGCGCTAAAAGAGCGCTACTCTGTATCCCCTTAAAAGCAAAGATTAGCCGTGGGTATTAGTCGCCAATGTGCTGCACGCCGATGCTAACCGCACCATCAGCCGCAATGTGCTCATCGGCAACCCACTTAATCACCGATTGGTAGCTGCGGCAGGAGCCCTGCGGTCCTTTATCGCCGGCAACCGGATCGGGTCGGATGCAAACGACCATCTGGGGCGAAAAGCGGCCTTTCGACAAAATGCCAAAGCCGCCGTCATTGTAGTTGACGATCGTGGCGGGATAGATTCCCGAGCCAAATGCATTCGCATACTCAAGGGGAATATAAAACGATAGCTCAGCCGGTATTCGGCAGTGCTGCCGCACAGCCTTTCTTCTCTCTCGGCTCGCAATCATGGGGCCATCCTTTCAGCTGTAATTGCCTCCCAAAAAAGAAGTCGATGGCTGTGCTTCAGACGGAGTGGACGCAGAGGTTGGCAACACACGAAGTAATGGCGAAAACCTCAGTGAGGGCTTGAGAACGGGTCAGCGCAGGGTTGCACGAAAAAATATCTCGATTGACCGAAGAAAATATTCACCTGATGTTTTTGACTTCTCCGGGTATTTCACTCCGCCGCCAGATAATCGATGGCATTGGCCGCGCTGACCAGCTGCCCGTCCCGGACACGGCCGTCGAATTTGGCGCGAAAGGCCACCGGTTCATTGGAAGCCTTGCCGCGCGCCTTGACAACAAGGGCACAGGTCACCTGGTCGCCGTTGCTCTCAAAAGACTCGAAATCCAGCCGGATGTCCGTCAGTTCTTCCTGGCTCTGGCGCGCCCTGCGGGCCCCATCCAACGCCCGTGGCGCCGCGTCCCCGGCATCGCATCCGGCGCGGGACCGATCCAGCAATGCACCGGGAGATGCCGCAACGCCATTTGTCCATACATCTTCAAACCAACCGAAGAATAGCTCTGCACTTGTCTTTTCCATTTTTACCCTTCCTTTGGCATCCATGGTTCCCGGTTGTGGCAATCGGTTCGACTGCCGCCTATGACATCATAAGGTTGTCGCAAAGGGAGATTCAGGGGGTGCCAGTGACGTACCGGACAGGAGGAAATTCCAAAGCCCCCCGGCAAATCGTTCACTGGGGGGATGGTTTCGGTTAAAGCATGTTGCGTGCCAATCTATCCGACCATCGGACCGTTTTTTTAGCATCGCTTAAATGGTCTAAATTATACTGAAATCCGTGATAGCGTGCCTGGATGGGCCCTACCCTTGTCTTTTCCGGCTGCCAAAGGCATAGACGGCGGGTCAAGACCTGTGCCGATTCCCTTGACACGTCTTAAATTTTCCACAACATCCCGTGAGCTTCCGGTTGACGCCGTCCACTGGCTTGCAGTACAAATAAGGGTACGTCTCAAGACAGCGGCGTCACGTCTCTCAACGCCTTGCGCCAGTGACTGCCGTGCGGCACGCGAAGCCTCTCTGCGACCGAATGTATCCCCGTCCCGCCGACCACACCTCCATCACGCCGCAGGGCAACGGCTATTCAGCGTCAAGCCCAGATAAGACGCATCTGCCCGGGAGTTCCATCCTGATGACGACCGAAACGAACAGCCGGCCCGTGATCGAGCGTCAACGCTATCGACGCATCATCGCTTTTGCTGCCGGCGTCCTCTGCCAAACCCTCTGGTGGGATGTTCTCTTTGCCTTTCCCCTGCTGGATCGCTTACGCCCCGCCCCGCTTGAACGCTGGAAGACAATTGCCCGGCGATACCGCGATATTGCCACCGATATGGGAGGTGTGCTGATCAAACTGGGCCAGTTCCTCAGTACCCGGGTGGATCTGTTTCCCCCTGAGATCACCCATGAACTGGCCGGCCTGCAGGACGAAGCCCTACCGGCCCCTTTTAAGAGAATTGAAAAGGTGGTGGAAGCCAGTTTCGGCGCCCCCCTTGCCCAGATTTTCAGCTTTTTTGCCGACCAGCCAATGGGGGCCGCCTCCCTGGCCCAGGCACATCAGGCCCGGCTGCCCTCGGGGGAAGATGTCATCGTCAAGGTCCTGCGGCCCCACATTCACGACATCGTCGAGACCGATCTTGCCGCGCTCCGGCGCATCAAGGGCTGGCTCAAACAATTCCGACTCATCCGTCGGCGCATCGATCTCGACGTGCTGCTGGAAGAATTCACCCGCACCACCCGCATTGAACTCGACCTCCATCAGGAAAAAAACAATCTGCTGCGGTTCGCCGCCGACTTTGCCGACTTACCCCACATTTATGTCCCCCGCATTCAGGAAGCGTACTGCACGTCCGCCGTCCTGACGCTGGAAAACGTGGCCTACATCAAAATTGGCGACATGGATGCCATGGTCGCCGCGGGCATCGCCCCCGCACAGGTTGCCGCAGTGCTTTACGATGCTTACATGCGGCAGATCTTCGTTTCCAACTTTGTTCACGTGGACCCCCATCCGGGCAATCTTTTCGTACGGCCTCTGCCGCACCCGGAAGAATCCGATGAATCCTGCGAGGGCTTCCGCCCCGGCGAAAGCGTGCCCCATTGTGCCAACCGCCCCTTTCAGCTGGTATTTATCGACTTCGGGATGACCGCCGTCATTTCCGAACGCCTCAAGGCCGCCATGCGCTCGGCCGCCATCGGGCTCGGCACCCAGGATGCGCGCAAAGTCATCGAAGCCTACGTTATCGCAGGCGCCCTGCAGCCCGGAACGGACCTGCGCCGCCTGGAGGAGATCCACCAGGACTGGCTCCAGCGCATCTGGGGCGTCCGGCTGGGGAAAATCCAGGAAACCGCATTTCGGGAAATGCGGTATTTCTGGCGGGAATACCGGGATATCATCGCCGAGGCGCCTTTCCAGATCCAGGCCGACATGCTGTTCATCGGTCGGGCCGTGGGTATCCTGGCCGGGTTGGCCACGCGCCTGGATCCGGATTTCGACCCCTGGACCAAGACCCTGCCCTACGCCCGCCGGTTTGCCAGGGAAGAACTGACCGGCGACTGGCAGGGTATCTGGGACGAACTGCTGATGCTGGGGCGCCACCTCTGGCGCATCCCCGGCCAGCTCGACCAGGTGCTAACCCGGGCCCGGCAGGGTGCTTTGACCATCCAGGTCTCCCTGTCTCCCGAAACCCGGCGGGCCATCCGGCGCATCGATCTTTCCGTAAAGCGGTTTGCCTGGATGGTGATCGCCGCCGCCCTCCTGCTGGCCGGTGTCAACCTTCACATCGCCGAGAAAAACCCGACGGTCGGTGTCCTGTCGATGGTCCTGGCCGGAATCGCTTTCCTGTGGGGCATGCGCAAAGAATGAAACGCCGGTTTCCATCCCGGTGCCAAAACGCACCCATCAGACTGATGCCGCCGCCGCTTGAATCCTTTCCCTGAGATGGCTGCCTTGAACAATTCGCGGACTTCCCTTAAAAAGGACGTTGGAAGAAAATCCGCCACCCTGCAGGAGATGCCGCGTGCCTATCGATGCCTATCTGACGCTATCCCTGATCGTGATGACTTTTCTGCTGCTGGTCCGGACCGCTATCCCGGCCGCCGCCGTTTTCTTCGGGGCCCTGGCCGTTGCCATGACCCTGGACCTTGCCCCACCGGCCGACCTGCTGAAGGGCTTCAGCAACCAGGGCACCCTGACCGTGGGCGTCTTGTACATCGTCGCCGCGGGCATGTATGCCACCGGGGCTATCAACCTCATCATGGAGCGCCTGATCGGCAAGCCCAAAAGCTTGCTTGGCGCCCAGTTCAAAATGCTGCCGCCAATCGCTTTTGCCAGCGCGTTTCTCAACAACACCCCGCTGGTGGCCATGATGATACCAGTCATCCGCGACATCAGCCGCACCTATCGTCTTACGGCCCGTCATCTGCTGATTCCACTGAGCTTCACGTCGATCCTGGGCGGTATCTGTACGCTGATCGGCACTTCGTCCAACCTGATCATCGCCGGACTGGTGGCAGCGACGATTGCCGACAACACCAGCCCGGACCTGCGGTTCATTCGCATGTTCGACACGGCCTGGGTTGGCGTTCCGGCGGTCCTCATCGGCGTCCCGTTCATGATTCTGGCCGGCCGCTTTCTCCTCCCGGGCGCCTCTCAAAAGGTCAGCGAACGCCCCCTTCTGCGGCGCTACCGGGCTGAATTTCGAATCGATCGGGAAACCTGCCTGGACGGCTGCCAAATGGATGAAACCGGGTTTACCGCCTTTGACAACGTCGACCTTTGCGGTGTTACCCGCAAGGGTAAAACGATCCCCATCGATGACAACCTCCAACTGCAATCCGGCGACCGGCTGGCATTTACAACCGACCTGGGCGCCATAACCGATCTATGGCGGCAGGAGGGGTTGACCCCGCACCTGTCCGGAACCCCCATGGAAAGCGAACGCCATACCCATCAGTTGATCAACGCGGTGGTTTCGCGGCGCAGTCCGGCGGTGGGCTGGAAGATAGGGGACCTTCCCCGTCAGAAAAGCCCTTACCAGATCAAACTGGTGGCCTTGTCACGCCGTGCCGAGCCCCCCGACATGCCCCTGATGGACCTCACGGTGGAAGCCGGCGACAACGTTGTCCTGGAAGTAAATGATGCTTTCTTCTACGAAAGTCGGCTTGATATGGACTTTTCCGTGACCAAGCCATTGGAGGGCTACCGCTTGCAGCGAACCGACCGGGCAGTTGTGGCGGGTTTGATCACGCTGGGGATGATTCTGTCGGCCGCCATGGGATGGATGACGATGCTCAACGCCGGCATGCTGGCCAGCGGGGCCATGCTGCTGACCGGCTGCCTCTCCCTGCGGACGGCGGCCCGCAGCATCGACTGGGGAACCCTGACCGTAATCGCCTGCGCCGTGGGACTCGAATCCGCCATCACCCACAGCGGTCTGGCCGACCAACTGGCCCTGGGGATTACCCGGATGGGCGGCGGCAACCCCCTCATGTCCCTTGCAGCGGTCTTCCTGGGGGCCACCGTCATTACCAATGTGATCACCAACAACGCCGCCGCGGCCTTCATGTTTCCCATCGCTTTGGCCACGGCCCAGCAGCTGGGGGTCAGTTTCATGCCCTTTGCCATCACGCTCATGGTGGCGGCGTCCTGCGCCTTCATTACCCCGACGGGCTACCAGACCAACATGATGGTCTGGAGCGCAGGCGGGTACCGCTTCACCGATTTTAGCAGGATCGGTCTGGTCATGACGCTTATTCTGGGCGTCACGACCCTGGTGATCACCCCGATTGTCTTCCCGTATTGACGACGGGCTTAATTCAAAATGCCCCCATTATCAGTAAGCCGCCGATCATAAACCGGCCAACAAATCATCCTCGAAAAATGGTTTGAGCATGTAGATAATATCGCTCTCGCGCGAGGGATACGGTGTCATCACGTGGCGCCAGTAGAGATCCTCCACACTGCGTTGGTCCAGCATGGCCTCCTTGAAAATGTTGATCAGACCGGCGGCATTGTCGGAAATAATATGGGCGCCTAGAACATGGTTGTCGTCGTCCACCATGATCTTGTAGGCGGCATGGGGCATGCCGATACGCCGGTAGGTGGGCCAGGCGAGGTTGCGGTCGCCGGTTTTGTAGTAGCGGATACCGTCGGCCTGTAGCGCTTCTTCGGTGGCCCCCACCATGGCATATTGAGGGTAGGTGAAAAGAATCGACGGCACGGTCCGGTGATCCACGCTCGCTCCGGCCCCCCCCTCGATTTCCGCCAGGATGTTTTTGGCCGCCACGTAGGCTTCGTAATCCGCCACCCGGGCCAGCTGGATGGTAGCAGCGCAATCCCCCACGGCGAAAACCCGCGGATTGGAGGTCCGCATTTCCGCGTTGACCGTGATCCCCCGGCGGCTGTGGGCCACGCCGCCGGCATCCAGTTGCAGTTCCCCGATGGACGGCACCCGGCCGGCCCCATGCACCACCAGGTCGGCCGTGATATCGTCGCCCCCCCGGGTCCGCACCACGAATCCGGAGCCGGTTTGCGTTACGCCCGTCAAATCCACCGCCGTCCGGATGTCGATCCCTTCGGCCCGGGAAGCAACCATGAGCTGCTCCACCATTTCGGCATCGAAGGGGCCTAAGGGACGCGGCAGCACTTCCAGAATCGTGATGGCTTCGGCCGGCCCCAGGCGGGCGGCAAAATGGGCGAACTCGAAGGAGATGAAACCACCGCCGATAAAGACGATCCGCGGGGGCAGGCGGTCCAGTTCCAGGAAATCACTGCTGGTGACGAGATGCTCGGCCCCCGGGAAGGGCAGCGGCATGGGATGGGCGCCCGTGGCCAGGACGATATACTTCCCCCGGATAGGGCGGCCGTCCACCGTCAGAGTGGTCTCATCCTGGAAAACCGCCGTTCCGTCAATAAAATCGATACCGGCCCCCACCAGCCCTTTGCGGGTACCCTCGGGAATGGGGTCGGTAAAGGCCCGCTTTTCATCCCGGATGCGGGACCATTCCAGTTCCGGGGGCCGAACCAGGCCTTTGCCTTCCATATGCCGCGCCCGGGCCATGGTCTCCGTGGCTTCGTAATACCATTTCTTGGCCTGGCAGCCGGCCAGGGCGCAGATCCCCCCCGGGGTGGGGCTGTTTTCCACCACGGCCACGGAAAGTCCGTATTCCATAAGGGTATAGGCTGCGGTCTGACCTCCCGATCCGGAACCGACAACCACTACATCATAAGATTTCACCATTGACCTCCTTTCGATCTTCGCTCCGCATTAGGGTAAGACTGAACATAAGCTATTTCAAAGTTGAACACCACAATCCCCTCCCACCGAAATGTGAAGCCGCCATGCCCGTGGTGAAAGGCATTGACGGAGACCACTCTATCGGCCTATATCTCATAACAAATCGCTGTCGGTTGCCTGCCTCCCGAAACGGAGGCCGTTTCTTATCGATGTCATTCAACCCCATAACCCCAGCAGTATCGTGGTAAAACGGAAGGAGCCCTAATGAGCACCGTTCAGATTCTCTGCGACAACAACATCGGTCGGATCGACTTTCTGGGGGAGCACGGCTTTGCCGCGCTCATCGAGCACGATGGCAAAACCTATCTTTTCGACACCGGCCAGGGTCACACCCTGCCCCACAACGTCAAGGCCGGCGGTTTTCCACTGGAGGGGATCGAAGCCATCCTCCTGAGCCACGGCCATTTCGACCACACCGGCGGGCTGCCTTGGGTTCTGGGAGAAACCGGCCCTAAAAACATTATCGCCCATCCGGCCGTATTTGCACAGCACATGGCCCGCATCTCACCCGACCCGGCGGTGGCGCCGATGTATATTGGTACGCCGAAAACCCAGGGGGCTTTTGAAGCCGATGGCGCCTCTTTTACCTTTATCGAAATAACCGAAGAAATTGCCCCGGGTTTTCATTTCATCACCGGTTACGCCCGTAACCCCGAACAAACCCCCGGCGACACCCAGTTGGTGCTGGCCGAAGGCGAAGGCCACATTCCCGACCCCATCGCCGAAGACGCCAACCTGCTGCTGGAAACCCCTTCCGGTCCGGTCCTCGTTCTGGGATGCGCCCATGGCGGGGTGCTCAATATCATGGATCACGTCCGGGAAAAATTCGGCATCACCCGTCTGCATGCCGTGCTGGGGGGCACCCATCTGATGTTTTACGCACCGGAGCAGATCCAGGCCGCCATCGACACGTTCGAGGCCTTCGAAGTGAAGTTGGTGGGCGTTTCCCACTGTACCGGGACCCAGGCCGGCATGGTTTTGGCCCAGCACTTCGGGGACCGCTTCCAGCAGGCGGCGGCGGGAAGCCGGTTTGAGTTTTAACAAAGTGCCCTGTAAATAGATAGAACGTATCTCAAATGTAAGATTTGAGATACGTTCTAACTTGATCGGCCGGGTGGTTCATTTCTTCAATTGCGCCAACCGGCCGTGCCAGGCGCAGCGCTCGCAATATGCTTCGGTATCATTAATAATCGCCAACGCATCCGCATCGGCCGATTCCGGTACCACCTCATCACCTTGAAGCGCAAAACGGTATTCTTCGTATTCATCCTCGGGGTCCCTGGCATAAAAATTGACACTTCCGCAGGTGGGGCATTTCATGGTGAGCCGTCTCCCTTCATTGTTCTATTCCGAATATTTCGTAAAATCTTCGGGATAGGCCTTCCAGCAGAGGTTTACACAATAGGGCAATCTAAAGCGCCGGATGCCCGTCGTCAAACGCACGGGAGATTAACCTGCCGTGGTTGAAGGCATGAGCCCTGATGACCGTCTGCCGGCGAGCTTTTGATGCGGCCATACCCTCCGAGCGTAGCGGCCCAAGTGAACCCTCATGCTGCCCCAGCCGATCGAGAGGTTCTTCGCTGCCACGGCCAGGCGATATACCGTGGCACCTGCTGCATATAGCGCCGATAAGCATCGCCGTAGTGTTACGGCAGAAATCATTCCGCCTGCAAAATCTGGTAATGAATTCCCCCGATCGTTGCCACCGCAGTGGGATTGATCTTCCGCTTGTGATATGGTGGGTTGTTCTTTCAGTGTGAAAACCCGCCGTCATGGCACCCCAAGAAAAGGAGACGCCCGTCATGCTCCCCACACGCTCAATTCTTTCCGTTCCCGGCCATGTGGAGAAAATGCACGCTAAGGCCCTTGGCTCCAAAGCAGACGCCCTCCTGTTCGACCTGGAAGACAGCGTCCCCCCGGAAGCCAAGGCGGACGCCCGCCGGATGGTCATCCGAACGCTTCAATCCGCCGGGAAACAGACGCCACAGTTATCCGTACGCATCAACGCCCTCGACACCCCTTTCGGCTACCGCGACCTGCTGGAGGTAGCCGAGGCTGCCGGGGACCGCATCGGCACCGTGGTCATTCCCAAAGTGAACCATCCCGGCGACATTCACTTTGCCGAACGCATGCTGGATGGCATCGAACTGGCCGCGGGCAAACCGCTGCCCATCGGCATCGAAGCCTCCATTGAAACCGCCCAGGGGCTCGAACGGATCAGGGCGATTGCCGATAGCAGTTCCAGGGTTAAAACCCTGGTCTTCGGCATTGCCGACTATTCCGCTTCGGTGGGCGCCCGCCTGGTTTCCCTCTCCGGCCATGGCGAAAAAGAAGACGATATCTACCCCGGACACCGCTGGCACTATGCCTTGAGCCGAATCGTCATGGCGGCCAAGGCCCATGGTCTTATGGCCATCGATGCGCCCTATGGGTATTTCAAGGACGATGCCGGGCTTGAAAAAGCCGCCACCATGGCCTGTGCCCTGGGATGCGACGGCAAGTGGGCCATCCACCCCGCCCAGATCGACACCCTCAACCGCGTCTTCACCCCCTCCGCCGAAGACATCGCGCGGGCAAAAAAAGTACTGGCCGCCGCAGATGCCGCCGAAGCCAAGGGGCGGGGGGCCGTAGCCGTGGAAGGCCGCATGGTGGACCAGGCCACGGTGGGACTGGCCCGGCGGGTGTGGGAACAGGCCCGGGCGCTGCACCTTTTCGATGCCGCCGATGAATGACCCCAAACGCACTACCCACCCGTGCGGATTCTGTTTCCGGTAGGGTGTCGTTATCGGTCTGCCGCACCGTTTCCGGTGTAGCCTGCCCGGGCTAAGATGCGATAGGCGAATAGGGCCTGGCGATAATACCGGTCGATATCGTCTTGGCTTTCGGCGTCCTGGTTCATGAAGGTGGCGTAGAATAGAAAAAGTTTGTCGTAAACGGCGGGACGCACCTTGCCGGCATGCAACAGGCGCGTCAGGATGCGGATCTCGGCCCGGTTGCTGATGCCATGGCCTGTGTAGGTCGCTACCGCCTGGCGCTGCCGGAGGGCATACCATTCCCCCACATGCGCAATTTCATGGCAGATGAGGAGATTGCGGTAGAGTGCCAGCATTTCGGGATCGGCCGCCAGCATGCGGCACATGCGCTGGTTACGGAGGGCGTCCGGGTCCATGGCCGGGTCCATGTCGTTTCGGGCCGAAGGGGTACCGGCAAACAAACCGGCCCGGACATAGACATGCCGGTTGGTGGTGGTTCCGAACATGCGGATGATTCCCTTGTCGTTCAGGCGCTGCTCAAGGAGAGTCAGCGTAAACGGATTTTCATAGGACAGGGGATCGAATCCGAGGCCGGCCCGGACTTCTTCCTGATCGAGAAACTGCCGGATTTCATGTTCGATCCAGGGGTGCCGCTCGAGCAGACCGTTGGCGTGGATGACCAACCCCGGAGGCGTATCGAGAGAAGCCGGCGGCGCCGGTGAAACGGCACAACCCGACAGGACCCCAAAGATTGCCCACCAGATCCACAGCTTCGCAATCGGCTTGCACGTGGCAACGCCCGGCAATCGGGTCTGGCCGCGGTCTCTCCGGCGTGGTATGAGAGTATGCTGCGCCATTTATTTAATTTATAACTGCTCGAATCAAAGGTCAACCAGCGCAATCCGGCATAACGCCCCAGGATAAGGAAACCGATATGATACCCTGCCAGCGCGACCGCTTCAGCATCCCGGACGACGTGGCCTATTTCAACTGCGCCTACACCTCCCCGTTGCTCAAAACGGCCGAAGCCGCAGGGAATAGCGCCATCGTGCAAAAAACCAACCCCTGGGCGCTGAGCACCGATTTCTTTTTCCGTTATCTCAATGAAAACCGGGCCCTCTTTGCATCCCTGGTGGATGCAGCGGCCGGCGACATCGCCGTCATCCCCTCCGTCTCCTACGGCATCGCCCTGGCCGCCCGCAATCTTCCCGTGGGGGCAGGCCAGACCATTGTGGTACTGCAAGACCAGTTTCCATCCAACATCTATTCCTGGCTTCGGACGGCGAAAACAAACGGAGCCGAAATCATCCCCGTACCGCGACCGTCGGACGGCAACTGGACGCCTGCGGTCTTGGACGCGATAACATCCCGTACCGCCGTGGCGGCTCTGCCCCACTGCCACTGGACCGACGGAACCATTGTCGATCTCAGGCAAGTGGGGGAAAAATGCCGGGCCTGCGACGCTGCCCTTGTGGTGGACGGCACCCAGTCCATAGGGGCCATGCCTTTTCCGGTCCCTGAAATTCAACCGGATTTCCTGATCACCACGGCGCACAAATGGCTCCTGGGACCATACAGCTATGGTTTCTGCTATGTGGCCCCCCGATGGCAGCAGGGGCGCCCCCTGGAAGAGAACTGGATGAATCGCGAGGATTCGGAAGACTTTGCCCGCCTGGTGCAGTACCGGGATAACTACCAGGAGGGGGCCAAACGGTTCGATGCCGGCGAGGCCAGCAACTTCATCCTGTCGCCCATTGCGGGCGCCGCCCTGAAGCAAATCCTGTCCTGGGGCGTGGATGCCATCGCCGCCACCCTGCGCTCCCGGACCGATGACATCGCCGCCCGGGCGGAAGCCCTTGGACTGGAGGTAGCGCCCGCCATAAATCGTGCGCCGCACATGCTCGGTTTACGGCATCCCCAGGGCTTTCCGGACGACCTGCCGGCCAAACTGGCCCAGGCCAATGTTTTCGCCAGTGCCCGCGGGGATTCCATCCGAATCGCCCCCCACGTCTACAACACCGATGCCGATGTGGTGCGGTTGTTTGGTGTTCTGGAAGAAAATCTTGACCGGTAAGGCCGCTCGGACAGCCTCCGTGAAGAGGGCCTGGAATCGGCTTTAGGGTTAGAGGCTGATTACTTTATCGGCCAACTGCATGGCGGTGACGATGTCCAGCATGTTGGTGGTCACACCCACCCGTTTGCGCGCCAGGAGGTCGAAATGCTCCAGGCAGGTGCCGCATACCAGGATGGTGAGTCCCTTGTCTTCCATTTCCCGCAAATCATCCAGCACCGCGGAACCGTCGATCGTGAGCATGACCCCGTTGTTGACAAAGACCAGCCGCCAGAGTTCGGGGCCCATTTCTTTCAGGGTGCGCAGAAAATTAACCATCAATTTCAGGCCCAGTTCATTGTCTCCGAAGCCCATGCGGTCGGTGGCGCACATGACCATGATCTTCCGGGTCTCGGTTTGCGGTTCAGCGTTCGCCTCGGGCTGGGATGCCGGCACGGTTCCGCCGCTTCCGATGACCAGGTAGTCCGATCCGTCTTCCTCGATTCGGGTCTCGAATCCCTGGGACTCCAGAAACCGCTGAACGTTCTGCTGGGCGGCGGCGTTGTCCACCGTCACGGTTACCCCTTCCAGCTGACCTTCATCCAGGGCCGCCTTGGTTTGCAGTACGGGCGCCGGGCAGGACAGCCCGCGGGCATCGATTTCTTTCATGCATCAGCCTTTCTGTTCGTCTTGGTCTTTATATACGTCGTATGCTGAAGGGTTGGAACCAAAAGTCGACGATAGATGGCCTCATACCAACCGGATCTTTTCGTCCGGATCATCGAGGACCTCCCCGATCAGGGCGGCTTCGGCCATTCCGGCCGCTTGCAATTCGGCAACGAGGGCCTCGGCCTGGCTCTCTCGCACACCGATCAACAGCCCGCCCGACGTCTGGGGATCGAAAAGGATGTCCTGCACCGCCCGCTCCACATTTGGCGCCATATCCACCATGGCCGCACGGAACTCACGGTTTTTATAGGCGCCGGCAGGAATCAGGCCCATGCCGGCAAACGTCAGGGCGTCTTGAATCACGGGGATTTGGGCGGCAAAAATCCGGGCGCTCCGACCGGACCCGCCCACCATCTCGGCCAGGTGTCCCAGCAGGCCGAACCCGGTAACATCGGTGCAGGCGCTCACATCGAAACGGGCCATGATTTCCGCGGCCCTGCGGTTCAGATCCGCCATCAGGCGGGTCACCGTCTCCGTGAGGCCGGCGGATGCCATGCCCGCCTTGATGGCAGTATTGACAATGCCCGTCCCCAGCGGTTTGGTCAGCACCAGCCTGTCCCCCGGCCGCAGGTCCTGTTTGGTCAGCACCCGGTCGGGGTGCACGAAACCCGTCACGGACAGGCCGTACTTCAACTCCTTGTCCTCGATGCTGTGCCCGCCCATGAGAACGACTTCGGCTTCCGTCATTTTGTCGATCCCGCCCTGGATGATCCGGCGCAGCACGGACAAATCCATGTCCTTGACCGGGAACGCCACTAGGTTCATAGCCGTCTTGGGAATACCCCCCATGGCGTAGACGTCGCTCAGGGCGTTGGCGGCCGCGATCTGGCCGAACATGTAGGGATCGTCCACGATGGGAGTAAAAAAATCCACGGTCTGGATCAGGGCCAGATCGTCGGAAACTTTGTAAACCCCGGCATCGTCCGCGCGGTCCAGCCCCACCAGGACGTTCCCGTCGGTGGGAAACACCATGCCGCATAAGGCTCGGTCCAGGTCCCCTGGCGCCAGTTTCGACGCTCAGCCGGCCCCCGTTACGGTTTGGGTCAGCCGTATTTGATCATCATCCGCCATGCCTTACGCTCCGCTTTTCCTTTTGATCCACCAGACCCGCCAAAGCCCGGGGGATATTATCGATCAATTCCGGCACCTGGGTGGCCGGGGTGGGATCACACAGGGCACCGGTCAGACGGTTGGCCCGGGCCGCCAGGAGGGCAGCCTCGGTCCGCTCAAAACCGCTCCCGGCCAAAACCGTCAACAGACCGGTCAGACTGTCCCCCGTACCGCCGATCGCCTCCATGGCCTCGAAGGCCGGGGTATCCACCGTGGCGACAATATTTCCGTTTTCAACGATATAATCGGTCCGGCCCTTCACGACCATAGCCTCGGCGGTATTGCCGTGTCCATGGGCCTGGCGGATAAGATCGGGGACCTTGTGCTCCCGGTGCAGAATAAATCCCCGGGTGTAAAAGGGATGGGGCGCTTGGGCATCGGCCAAAAAGGCCAGTTCGCCCACGTCCGGCGTAAAAAAATCGTAATGCCCGGATTGGCCGCCCATTTTGGCAGCATACATGAAACCGGCATCGGCGATCAATAACGGTCGCTGCGGCATGGCCTGGGCAGCCAACAGCACCCGGCCATGCCAGTCCACGTCCGGCTGCAGATAATGGAAGGTCAACACCTGCAAATCGAATTCGGACAGATGGCGGGCCAGGAACCGGTATAACCGGCGGCTGCCCTCGCCCTGGCCGGTGTCCCCCACCAGAAAGGCATAGACATCCTGGCCACCGATGCATTCGGAAGCCCTCAGGGCGGCGGCCAAAAGGGCGGGCGTGCCCCGATTGACGGGAATGCTGCGGCCGTCGATGCCAATCCGCCGGCCTTCCCAGCGGACTCTGCCATGGGCCAGCGGAAACTGGAGGTCCGGAACCGTACCGACAATGCCTAACATGTTCGCTGCAACTCCGTGAAGGCCAGTTCAAGGGCATACCCGCACAGGGTGTGCCCCAGATCCCGGGGCCGCGGTGCGTCCGCCAACGTTTGGCCGATCATGGCCTCGGCCAGATAGGGCACATCCGGGCACCCGCCGCCTGAAATATTTACGATCCGCCGGCTGTCTTTGGCCACCGTAATTTTCATGTTCGCGGCACGCACCATCAGGTAATCGCCGAAGTCCTTGGTTTGAAAGAGATCCACCGGGGCCAGCAAAGGCGCGCTCACCGGCACCACCTGTGTCGGCGCAATCCCGGCACTTTCCAAAGCGCGCAGGATATTCAGTTCCTCGATTAAGGGGAAGACGACCACCAGATCACAGCCGGTGCGAATCTCCGGAGGCGGTCCCATGACCTTGACAGGCCAGCCGGCCTTTTTGAGTTGGTTTTCGGCCTGGATCACCTCACTGGTGTTTTCGAACACCAGAAGCCCCCGATCCACTGATGATTGGGGCTCCCGTTGTCCGGACACCGTCTTCTTCTTTTTGAAAAACCCGAACACTATTTATCCTTTGGTAAGAGCGATGCGATATCCCTCGCCTTCCGAAGCCACATCCGTAATCCGGCAGCCCTGGCTTTCCGCCGCCCGCACCACGTTTTCCTTGGATGTATCCGTGTCCACGAGGACAATCATCTCGTTGTCGCTGCCCTTCTTGATTTCATCCAATGTCATGATCACCGGCTGCGGACATGAAAGCCCCCGTGCATCGACTGTCGCTGCCATCGCTAACCTCCTTTGAATCTGAAAAAAGAAAACCCGAATGACGCCTAAGCGCTTTTTCCCCGCATGGTAAATCCAATAAACAGACAGACTAGGAGCCCCACGACCACCGCGGCGATGCCGTGCGGGCCGACGCCTTTGGGCGAACTGGCCAGTCCGAAATTGTGGGCGAATCCCGCCCCCACGATCATGCCCATGACGAACACGGCGGCATCGCCATCCCCTTCCCCGGCGAGAAACAATTGGCGACCGGGGCATCCGCCGGCCAGGGCAAACGCCAGACCGGCCAAGGCCATACCGGCAAAATTCCAGATATGCATGGTGTGGGCCACCGGCTGCCCTGCAAATCCGGCTTTGAACTGGCCGAGCAGGAGATTGGTCAAAAAAGCCACTACGGTCAGGGCGATGAAGCCACTCAGCAGATGGGTCTGGCCAAAGAGAACCGTGTCCCGAATGGCCCCCATGGTGCAGAAGCGGCTGCGCTGGGCCAGAAAACCAATGCCCAGCCCCACAACCAGCGACAGGAGCAAAGGCGCATGCATGGCGCCGGGTCCTTTAAGACTGTAGAACAGAACACCGCTTTTGGCCTGCTCCGGAACCTGGGGAAACATCAGCAGCAGGGCAAACATCCCCACCATGAATAACGGCAGCATCCAGCCAACGGTAGCATGGGTCACCTGCGTACGGCCCAGGTTGTAGCCCTTTTTGAGGAAGAGCGTGCCGATCCATATGCCGAAGGTCAGACCCAGCAAGCCCAGAATCGCATTCCCGTCGCCGCCGGCCAGCCGCAGCACAGCCCGCCAGGGACAGCCCAGAAACACCAGGGCGCCGATCATGGCAAAAGCCCCTAGAATGAACCGGACGATGGGGGCCGAGCCCACCCGCGGGCGAAATTCTTTGAAAAGGTAGGCGGCTGCCATGGATCCCAGCACGAAGCCGATGATCTCGGGACGCAGGTACTGCACCACCGCCGCCCGGTGAAGCCCCACGGCACCGGCGATGTCCCGCTCGAAGCAGGCCACGCAAATTCCCATATTGCCGGGGTTGCCGAGCTTCTGCAATAGTGGCGCCAAAATGCCAATCAAGGCGCCCACACCGATGATGCCCCACCGTGTCGCAAAAATGTTTTCCCCTTGCATCTACACGAGCCTCCTTCCTGATAAGTCAACGCAGATTGATCAACTGAACGGACACGCTAATTCACTGGCATGATAGACATGCATTTTTCCGCAAAAGGGACAAGGTTTGTCCAGCGCAACCTTGGCATCCAGCGAGCGCTGGCCGGCCGCATCACACACGACCCCCTTGTTCTCCACCACCTGGTAATGCTCGCTTTCAAACACCTTGTTGTGATCCGGGCAGACAAAGATCAGTTTCAAAACAGCCCCTCTTAAAGCCCGCCGCTGGCGATGCGACGCCAGGGCGGGCGTTTACGAGCAATTTCTCGATTTCAAGGCATAGATATATAAGCTTCCCCACACGGTCAAATCGTTTAATCGAATACAAATGGGGGGAATCTATTGGTTTCGGGAATAGGTGTGGAGGGCACCCGTCGGTTGGCGTGTGCCGCAATGGTGGCAGGATCATGGCGCGGCCCAAGCATCAGAGGGTGCGCTACAGGAATTTTTGACGCGTTTTCAAATGCCGCTCCATCCCTGTCGGATGAAAGCCTAAAATCATTTTGGAAGCCTGGTCCGGATCACCGATCCAGTCGTGCCGGTCGAAATAGTCGAGCAGGCCCACCCGTGAAGCCCCCGTGGGAAAAGCCCAGCGGAAAGCCAGCGGTTGAAGGGCCTTCAGCACGGGAAGAAACCAATGCCCCAGCAAGCGCAGACGGCATCCCGTGGCCGCTTCATAGGCCCGGGCCACCTCTTGCAGGGTGCGTGCCCGGGGTTCGATAACATCCACCGCACCATACAGGATCTGGCCGTAGCGCATCAGCAGGGTGGCGGCCCGGGCCACATCCGGCTCGGATGTAAAGCTGAAACGATGGCGCGAGTTAATCGGAAACAGGTAGAACCCCCGTTTCATAAACGGGCGCAAAAAGGCCAGCCAGGCATCCATGTAGCAACCGGTGCGCAGGCTCGACCAGGGAATACCGCTGGCGGCGATCAGGCGCTCGATGTCCCGTTTGACATCCAGCATCGGCACGCCGGTGGGATGGGATGGCTGGATAAGGGAAACATAGATCAGGTGGGGCAGGCACACCCTTCGGGCCGCCGCTACGGCGACGCGGGCCGCCCGCAACTCGATGGCCGTATTATCATTGCCGCCCACCGGCGTGATGAGCAGGGCCCCTTTGGCGCCGGCCATTGCGCGGCAGGCACCGGCCACGTCCAGCATACTCCCGCGCAGCACTTCGACACCGGGAAAGCGCGCGGCCACGGGACCGGGTTTCCGGGCCAGGATGCGCACCCCCACCCCCTGGACCGCGAACTCGCGGATAAAAGCCCGGCCGAAGGGGCCCGTGCCCCCAAGGACGGCTATCGTGACGGCATCCGATGTATCCGGCACGGGGTTCATGATCCCGGCTCTCCTTCCGGCCTATCAAGCAGACACCCGGCAGTCGCGTGGAAAAGATAAAGACGTCAGGCGCCAGAATCCAAAAGGCACTATTGATGGCATAGGTCTGATTTTCCTTTCAGCTTGACGCTTTGAGCTTGGCGCTTTTTTCATAGAAGCCTGGCGCTCAATATGCCATCCGTTTCATCTTCCGCTCGTTACCTGGCCCCTCATGAACGCTCGGGAAATAACCTCTAACTAAAATTAATGGGCATCTTGACCCCTCGCAAGCGGATTCCTAGCTTTTGGCAGAGATGGCGGACGCTCGCCATTCCTTCCGCAGGACGGCATCATGAGCCATCGGTCGGTCATCGTTACGGGGTCGTCAGGCTTTCTCGGAGCAGCCATTTGTGTTGACCTGAGCCGGGACCACCAGGTCTTCGGCATCGACCGCCGGGAGCCTTCCCAAGCCCTGCGAGCCGCTGCGCCTTCGGTTCAATGGGTGACCATGGACATTGCCGACCGCAACAGCGTCGACACTTTCTTCAATACCATCGATGACCGCTGCCGGCCTTTGGACTTTGTGCTCCACATGGCCGCCTTCTACCACTTCGGCCAGTACTGGCAGCCCGAAGACGAGCGCACCAACGTCCAGGGCCTGCGCAATATCCTGGACGGAGCCCGTCGCTTGGGAACCCGCCGTTTCACCTTTGCCGGCAGCATCGCCTCGCTGCCGTCTCCGGCCCCCGGCCAGGCACTGACGGAAGCGTCCCAGCCCATAGCCTCCCTTGCCTATCCCCGGGCCAAAAGCCTCGGCGAAAAAATGCTGGCCCGATACACGGCAGCGATGCCCACGGTGGCGCTGCGCATCGCCGGGGTCTTCAGCGACTGGTGTGAACTGCCCCCGCTGTTCAGCCTCATGAAACTCTGGAGCAGAACCGGCCTGTTGGGGCGCTTCATCCCCGGCCGGGGCAACTCCGGCTTCCCCTACATTCACCGGCAAGATCTGGTGGCGTGCATCCGCCAGATCATCACACGGCACGAACAACTGGCGCGCAGTGAAACGCTTTTCGCCTCGCCCGATGGATGCACGACCCACAATGCGCTCTTTCCCGTCATCCGGCGCAACGCATCTCACCGCTTGTCTCCCCAGCCGGTCTATGTCCCGACCTGGGCGGCCCAATGGGGATTGTTTTTCAAAAACAGCATCAAGGTGTTGATTCAGCAGGAACGGTATGAACGCCGATGGATGATGGCCTATGTGGACCGGCCCCTGGTGGTGGACACGGCCTACACGCGGAAGGTTTTGGAGTGGTCCCCGGCACCCGAGAGGGGCATCCTCGAACGCCTGCCGGTCATGATGAAGCGTTTCCGGGAGGATCGCCATGCCTGGGAGCACCGCAATATCCGCCGCAACGAGGGCGACTATCAGTATGGCGAAAAAAGCTGATTTTTATCAGGTTTTTCAATTTGCATTTCAAGGAATTCCAGGGTATGGCAACTCATTTCTCGAAGACACCCGGCGCAAAACCGCCGGCGGGTGCCGGTTTGATCAACAATAAAACTTTGACCACCCCGTAAAAAGTAATATAGCTGTCATTCCGGACTTGATCCGGAATCTCTAACCGTTTGATACCACAAGATTCCGGCTTCCGCCGGAATGACGTCCAAACGGCAGCGGTGACTTTTTACGGCTCCATCAACTTTAGTTTCATAAGGTCGGACTGAAGTCGCATATCAATGAAGCAAAAATTCAAAGCACTGCAGGGAATTTACGAGGCCTTCGCCCGCGAAACAGCCCCGTTCCGCCGTGAGGCCGCCTGCACCAAGGGCTGTGCCTTCTGCTGCACCGATGCGGGCCGCATCGACTGCACGACCCTGGAGGGATTGGCCATTCGCGATCATATCCAACGGATGCCCCGCGCCCGCCAGACCAGCGTTAAAAAAGCCTTGAAGCAGGATATGAAAAGACGCGAAGCCGGCCGGCCCTCGCCCTGCCCCTTCCTCATGAAGACCAGGGCCTGCATGATCTACGACATTCGCCCTTTCGCCTGCCGGCGCATCTACAGCCTGCATCGCTGCTCCAAAGAGCAGCCGCCCCTGATCAGCCGCCAGGTAATGGCCCTTGCCGCCGGCACCATCAAGGCGCTCCAGCACCTGGACGACAACGGCTACTCCGGCCACCTGTCCTACATCCTGCACATGCTGGATGCCCCGCGGTTCCTGGCCACCTACCGGGCTGGGAAATTCAAGCCGGAAGAAGTCATGGCCTTCGGTAAATCCCACGGCATCGTCATCAATCGCATGATGCGGGACGCCGTGCCATCTCCCCCCCCTGACAACGCCCCTTAACCGCCAGAATGATGATGTCGGGAATCCCCTCGGGACCGGTGGTTTGCTTTCCAGGCATCCGCCACAGGGACGAGGAAAACAAGGCAGGCCACCAAAAAAGCAAGGCTGCCGGCGACCGCCATAACATCCCGGTTTTTCAGACTGGAGAACAGGTAGAACAACGCGCATAGGATAAACAGCATCCATCCCACCAGTTGGCACTTCAGCTTGCGGTCTTCTTGTCGATTGCGTTCGTTTTTCATTCGGGCTGATTCACCTTTTTTATGCGAGGCCATAAACTTGACGGGGGGCCAGATATTCGGGATAGATACCGACAGCGGTCTTGCGCACGGTGTAGCAAAAATGGCAGGCATCAATATACCCAGCCTCCGGAGCGATGCCCAATGCGCCCGCCAAGGCCGACGGCCCGCCTTCAATCAGCGGCCCACAGACCGGGTGATCCATCGGACGGTATTGCCGCACGAGTTGGGAAAGGGGCGTCGTCCACATGTTACCCATGCTGATGCCTTGGCACAGGTGAACATGTCCGAAAGGATCGATGTGCACCCGCGACGGGTTTTCCAGGTCTTCATAGGGGCATTCCCGCATCGCCTGCGGGGGGCTGAGCGGAAGGCCGCCGGACAGTTTTTCGACGGCCCGCCCCCTGAACTTGGCGCCGCCGCCGATGACCGGGTTGCCCTTGCCACCGGCACCATCGTCCGCAGATTCCACTTCCGGCGCTTCGATGCAGATAGACGATGTCTCGATGCCCAGCCGCCGGGCCGCCTTAAATGCCGTGGCGGCAGGGTTTTCCGACGTGTCGCCGTAGTGAAAGCGGTCATTGCTGATGCTGAGATAGGACAGACCAGCCGCGGCAAGGGGTTTCAGCCACAACGCCGCGTCTTGATCGGAAATAGCGCCATAGGCATTGGTCACCACTCCCACCTTGAACCCTTTGGCATGGGCACGCCGGATACCCTCCACCAGCAGAGGATAAAAAAGAAACGGCTCCCCGCCCTCGAAGAATATCCACTCGATGGTCCCGATCTTCTCGGCCTCGGCCAGCGTCCTGTCCACCTGCCCGATAGTAAAGGTGCCCTGTGCCTGCGGGCTGCTGAAAAGAAAGCAGTGGTCGCATTCGAAATTGCACGTGTAGGTCAGGATAAAGTGGATTCCGGTCAACATGGCCTTGCCCCCCTTCTCCTTCAATTGGTTACGCAAATTTGTAATTCTTAAGCGGTTATCCAGAAAGACCAGGTTTGGTTAAATGCAACAGCTTGAACCACGAAGATTACGAAGGACACGAGGGGGCTCAACTGCTCTGGCCGGTTTTTCTTCGTGCTCTTCGTGCTCTTCGTGGTAAATTCTTGTTGACGGGAGCTTTGCAGAGAACCGTTAATTCTTATCCCCTCGATGCAATTCCTTTCTAACGGCATCAAGAATTTTATTCTTATCCGGAAATTTGAGCCGATCCTTCTCCTCAACGCACTTGCCGTTTACCCAAACCGTAAACTCACCCAGTTTACCGCCCGGATCGATGTCAACTTCGATGCCGGATTCTTTTTTGATATAAGCCGCCACACGGGCGGCAAACAAACGATTGTGAAGTCAAACTTTACAATATCGTATGGTGACTTTTTCCATTGAACACCTCTTTTTAATCGGCGCGGGAACAGCCGGTTGCGGTTTATGCGGTTGGCGCACCACTCAAAAAATTGGAGAAAACCCTGCAATTGAAACAATCATAATATAGTTCACCCGGATATTTCACGCGTTCGAGATGTTCATTGACAAGGCATCAGGGGCGCCGCTGTACGCCTGTACCGCAAGCGCCTGATAACGCGGTCAATGGGCATCTCGGGCGCGCCCGCAGGGTGAAACTTTTTCTATGATTATGGAAATCGGCGAAGAGCACAACGTGTCACCTGAAAATTATACCCCGATAGCGTTTATACCCTTGAATAGTTGCCTAAAATTTATTGTGTAGGGAAAATTTCATGAAATATCCGGGTTAAGGCATTTTATTGCAGCCATATCGGGCTTTATCATAAGACATGGGCATCATCAATCAATCGACAGGCCCGTTGGGACGAGGTCAAAATTCTTGTTCCGTATGCTACAGAGATCACCCATACCAACGTTTTTTATCGCCGGTCCAGGATCGCCCGCAAAATTTAAGTACGAACCATTGATTTTCAAATCGGACAGGCGCATAACATCGGCGGAAAAAAGCGGATGGTTCGATCGAGCGCTGGAAAACGAGGACACAAAGCTGATATGCATTCTGAAAACGTTGACACCATCATCATTGGAGGTGGCCTCAGCGGCATTTACACGGCCTTTTTGCTGGCGGCCCAAAAAATGCCGTTCGTCTTGCTCGAAGCCCGATCCCGCTTAGGCGGCCGCATCCTAAGCCCTGAGCACCAGGGCTTTTTTGCCGACCTGGGGCCATCCTGGTATTGGCCCATGATCAACCCCCACATAACCGCGCTGATAAAGACCCTGGGGCTTGAAGGATACCCCCAGTTTGAAACGGGGCTGTGCCGATTCCAAGCCAAGGACGGCCACACGGAAACCATTGAAGGCTATCCAATGGAGCCGCCCGGATGGCGGCTTAAGGGCGGCATGATATCCCTTGTTCAGGGGCTTGGCACCCGGATTCCCCGGGAGGCCATCCGGCTGAATCATCCGGTCTGCGAAATCGAACGGCAGGACAGAGGCATTCGGGTGACGGTGGGGCGTCTCGACCAGGCCCCCCTCTGCCGGCTGACGGCATCCCGGATCATCCTCGCATTGCCGCCCCGGCTGGCAGCGCGCTCCATTTTATTTACACCGGATTTGTCCTACGATCTTACCCAGGCCATGTTGAGGTCAAGCACCTGGATGGCAGGACACGCCAAATTCTTCGCCCTTTACGACAAGGCGGATTGGCGAAAGATCGGCCTCTCCGGCCAGGGGTTCAGCCTGTGCGGCCCCATGGGAGAAATTCATGACGGATCCGGCGAGGCCAGCAGGCCTTACGGACTGACCGGATTTCTCGGCACCCCGGCATTGCGGCGCAAGGATAAGGAAACCATGATCCAGGCCATCCTCGCCCAGCTTCCCCTGCTTTACGGGCCGGAGGCCGGCCATCCCGTCAAAGTATATTATCAGGATTGGGCCCGGGAAGAATTTACGGCCACGGAATATGACCAGCGGTCCGCCCATAATCATCCCGAATTCGATCCCCCCGCCGGGAAAACCAGCATCTGGGACGACACCTTCCATTTTGCCGGCACCGAAACCGCCGACCATCTGCGCGGCTACCTCGAAGGCGCTTTAGCCAGTGCGGAACGCGCGGCGTCGGCGGTCATCTGATGTTTCTTTTCGGATTGAATTCCAGAGAAGAAAAAGGGCCGAGGGTTCGAGATGAGAAAAGATGGACGGTGTAGTGTTTGGGCGTTTCATATCGGCTATTAGGAAAACCTCTGTAAGGGGTCAAAAATTGAGGTGAATAATTTGATGTATCAGTATACCAGAAGGGAGTTTTACTTCGTTTGCATAATTGGTTAGATATTACAGACCTAATCGAAACTTCGATTCGCTCTAATGCGTCAATTACCAAAAGACGAAGTTTGCGGTCCTTTACGTACAAATCAAGTACGTTATCGAATATTACACCAGTCTGGAAATTACTATCAGGGTCAGCTTGATAGGGTTTAAAATAGGCAGACAACCGGTAGTAGCCGATGGTTTCAATATATTGTTTGGCGCGGTCCTTATCGGGAATAATCAGGTTTCGGGATTCAAGCAACTCGATATGCTGATCTGGTGAGAGGGGTTGTTTTTGAAAATAGGTTGGTTTCCATTTACCCGATCTCTATCCAAGGGTCGGAAACCCAAAACAGCCACTCAATCTTTGCATAGTTATCAGGGCAATATGCCCCAAAAAACCGAGCATCAGAGGTGGACGGGAACGAACCGATCCGGTGTCAAAGATAACTTAATCAATAAAGGCAGAATATTAGCGCGCCTTTAATGGCGTATTTTGCGCCTATTTTGGCATGTTCTATCAAACACTTGGTTTAATTGCTATTTCAATCCTGTTTGCCGACTTTCAGTGCCATTTTTGGCGCACCTATACTGCACGCGCCTAATCTGAAATCCTCCCTCTGATCGTGCCGCATAAAAAAATTTGACATGCTATTTTAGTTAGTTAGCCTTCATCCCACCCAAAAGGGCTCCCCTCTGGCACACCCCTTGTAAATGCCCCTCCCCACAAGTTTTCCCGTACAAAATGCTTTAGGGGACAATTCTCGTAAATTCTATCCCGCCGGGATTACAGGACATATAGCTGGAAAACGGTGAGGACGCCGTTGTGCATCACCCCAAGAAATTTGTGTCGCCGCTTTCGCCGGAAGCGGTGGCCGGGCTGGAAAAACTGATGAAGCAGGACCTGTCGGCCCGGGTCCGCATGCGGGCCCACAGCATCCTGCTGAGCCATCGCAAAATGAGCATCGGTGTCATCGCGGCCTTTTACAATGTCAGCCGCGATACGGTGTCCGGATGGATCGACCGCTGGGAGCAGGAGGGGTTGCAAGGACTGCGGGACCGGCCGCGCAGCGGCGCGCCGCGTATGATTACCGAGGCCGACCGGGCGTTGATTCGCTCCCTGGTGCGCCGGTACCCGCACTCCAGCCGCACCGTCATTAACATATTTGCCGCCCGCACCGGCAAAACCATCAGCGAATCCACGATTCGCCGTATTTTGAAAGAAGGCCCGAAACCCTGTAACCGCTTTGCCTGAAAGGAACTTCATGCCGTCGCTGCTGCTTTTCATGTGCATTCTGGTCCCCATCATCGCCGGGGTACTGTGCTACCTGGTGCGCATCGGCTTTGCCCGCACCCTGACCGTCCTGGTCACGGGGGCGGTGTTGACCGCCGGTTCGCTGATGCTCCTGGGCCACGGCACCTTTACCTATGTGCCGCCGTCGCCCTGGGCCGGCCTGGTGAACACCGCCATCACCCTGGCCGACTTCGCCCTGCTGGCGATCATGTTCGGTATCGCGCGCAAACACCGCAGCAAGCTGATCATGACCCTGGTGGTCCTGCAGGCGGTGCCCCTGCTCTTTTTCGAACTGTTCATGGTGGATCACGGTGCGCCGGCCCCCGGCTTCTATGGCGACAACCTCTCCCTGATCATCACCCTGCTGGTCTCCATCGTCGGCTCGCTGATCTGCGTGTTCGCCCTGCCCTACATGCAAAAGCACGAAGCGCACCTGCACCTGAAGCGCTCCCGCCAGCCGCAGTTCTTTTTTCTGCTGCTGATCTTTCTGGGCGCCATGAACGGGCTGGCCCTGTCCAACAATATCGCCTGGCTGTACTTCTTTTTCGAGGTCACCACGTTCTGTTCGTTCATGCTGATCGGCCATGACGGCACCCCGATCGCCGTTAAAAACGCTTTGCGGGCGTTGTGGATGAACTCCCTGGGCGGCGTGGCCTTCGTCTTCGGCATGATCGGCGCCCATCATATTGCCGGTACCACCGACATCCAGCAGATCATCGCTTCGGGCCCTATGGGCGGCGCCCTGCTGGTGCCCCTGGCCCTGCTCTGCCTGGCCGGGTTCACGAAATCGGCCCAGGTGCCTTTCCAGAGCTGGCTGCTGGGCGCCATGGTGGCCCCCACCCCGGTATCGGCCCTGCTGCACTCGAGCACGATGGTCAAAGCCGGTGTCTACGTGATCTTCCGGTTTGCCCCGACCTTTGCCGGCACCTTTTTCAGCCAGGGTTTGGCCATCGTAGGGTCGTTCACGTTCCTGGTGACCATCGCCCTGGCCCTGGGCCAGCGCAACGGCAAAAAGATTCTGGCCTACTCCACCATCTCCAACCTGGGCCTGATCATTGCCTGCGCGGGCATCAACACGCCCACGGCCCTGGCCGCCGGCATCCTGCTGATCATCTTCCACGCCATTTCCAAAGCCCTGCTGTTTCTCTGTGTCGGCACCATCGAACAGGAAATCGGCAGCCGGGACATCGAAGATATGCGCGGACTTTTCGCCGTCAAACCCCGCATTGCCGTGATCACCGTGATCGGCATCATGACCATGCTGCTGCCGCCCTTCGGGGTGTTGATCAGCAAGTGGATGGCCATCGAGGCCGCCTCCAACAATCTGCCCGCGGTGGGTATGATCGCCATGGGCAGCGCCCTGGGCTTCGTGGTCTGGGGCCGCTGGGCCGGGATCCTCATGAGCGCCTCCTATAAGAAAGGCCTCAAGCCGGAGCCCATGTCCGCCTTTGTCAACGGCCCCCTGAGCGTGCTGGCCGGCGGTGCGGTCCTCTTCAGCCTGGTGCTGCCCTGGATCTACAGCCTGCTGGTGAAGCCCATGCTGGCATTCGCCCCTTACCAGGTCCATTTCGGCAGCCTCGACAGCAGCATCGGCGGCTTCACCGTGATTCCCATCTTTCTCATCCTGGCGGCCGGGTTCGTCTATGCCCTGAAACAGGCCCAGAAAACCCGGGCGCGCCACGTGGCCCCCATGTACATGTCCGGCGTCCACAGTGGCGGTCCGGATGACGAAACCTTTCGCGGCCCCATGAACAAGATCGTCCAGATCGAAACCGGCAACTACTACCTGACCCGGCTCTTCGGCGAAGAACGGTTGACCTTCTGGGTCAACAACGTTGCCGTGGCCCTGCTCGTTCTCATGATGGGAGGTGCCCTGTGATCAAGGATACCCTGCTCGTTCTCTTCGCCCTGGCGGGTGCACCGCTGCTGGGCGGCTTTATGGCCGGCATCGACCGCCGCATCACCGCACGCCTGCAGGCGCGCTTCGGCCCGCCCATCATGCAGCCCTTCTACGATGTGGCCAAACTCTTCGGCAAACAGATGATCGTGCCCAACTCGTGGCAGGTCTTCTGCGCCTATGTCTACCTGGTGGGCGCCGTGCTGTCGGTGGTGCTCTTCTTTCTGCAGTCGGATCTCCTGCTGATCTTCTTCGTCCAGGCCGTGGGGGCGGTCTTCCTGGTCCTTGGCGGCATGGCCGTGCCCTCGCCTTACGCCCAGGTGGGCGCCCAGCGGGAACTGATCCAGGTGCTGACCTACGAGCCCCTGTTGATCCTGGTATTCGTCACCATCTATTCGGTGACCGGCAGCTTCAAGATCTCCGCCATCTACGCCCACGAGGCGCCCCTGCTGAAAGAGCTGCCCCTGATTTTCATCGTCTTGACCTATGCCCTGACCATCAAACTGCGCAAGTCGCCCTTTGATTTTTCCACTTCCCACCATGGTCATCAGGAAATCGTCAAGGGCGTGCTGACCGAGCACTCCGGCCCCATCCTAGGCCTTATCGAGGTGGGGCACTGGTATGAGACGGTTTTGATCCTGGGGCTGTGCGCCCTGTTCTGGGCCACCAGCCCGGTGGGTATGATTATCCTGATCACCGCCACCTATTTTGCGGAGCTGATCGTGGACAATGCCATGGCCCGCATGACCTGGCGCTGGATGCTGGGCTACGTCTGGAGCGTGGGACTGGCCATGTCGGTTATTAACATAATCTGGCTTTACGCCAAGTAAGGTCCTTTCAGAAATGGTCTTTTTGAACCTGCTCGTCGTTCTCCGCAGATTTTCCTGCTGCGGCGTACCAAAGTACGCCTCACAGCAAAACCCTTGTGCGGCCTTGATCAGGATCAAAAATCCTCACTTCTGAAAGGACCTTGCGATAATCTCGCCCGACCAATTTATAAAGAGAAGAAAAACACCATGATCAAAGACTTCATCGAAAAATCACGCGCCAAATCCCCATGGATGGTTCACTTCGACTGCGGCAGCTGCAACGGCTGCGACATCGAAACCCTGGCCTGCCTGACGCCCATCTATGACGTGGAGCGCTTCGGGGTGGTGAACGTGGGCAACCCCAAGCACGCCGACCTCCTGATGGTGACCGGGGCCGTGAACCACCGCAACAAACACGCCCTCAAAAAAATCTACGACCAGATGCCGGATCCCAAGGCGGTTGTGGCCATCGGCGCCTGCGGCCTGTCCGGGGGCGTATTCCGGGAAGCGTACAATGTGGTGGGCGGCATCGACAAGGTCATCCCCGTGGATGTCTACGTCTACGGTTGCCCCCCGAAACCGGAAGCCATTATCGATGGCGTGGTCAAGGCCATCGAAACCTTCAAGGCCAAGGCCCGTGAAGCGGCGTGAAGCTAATGGGCCAGGGGTTCAAGGATTCGAGGGGGCGAGTGAAAGGTTCTTATAGGAAGCGCCAAGCTCAAAGCGTCAAGCTGAAAGGAACAGCAGGCGTTGCTGGAGGTTTGAGGTTGGAGGAACTATCCGGGCCGCTGAAACAGGACATCAGAAAACCGTGATTCAGGAAAACAGGAAAAACAGATCATGATCGAAAATATGTATTCCATCAGCGTGGATGAAATCGTTGGCCAGGCCGGCCGCATGAAGCAGGACGGCTACCGCCTGGTGACCCTGACGGCGGTGGATCTCAACGAGCATGAGGTGGACCTTATCTATCACTTCGACCGGGACCTGAAAATGAAGCATTTTCGGGTGAACGTCACCAAAGGGCGCAAGGTGCCCAGCATCAGCGCGGTATATTTCGGCGCCGTCCTGGTGGAAAACGAAATCCAGGACCAGTTCGGCCTGCATTTCGACGGTTTGGCCCTGGATTACGACGAAGGCCTCTACCTGGAAGAAGAGGCCGGGCGCACCCCGTTTTGCAAGTACGGCGTCATAACCAAAGCGGCTTCGGCAAAAGCGATCACCGATTAGAAGCTATCTTAAAAAAGTCTTTTGGCCCCATATCGGCGTTGGACGCTCGTTTCATGTCCTCGAAATACCGATGTATTTACCCCAAGGGCACTTCCTTCGGGGCGCCTGCGGATGAAACTCGAGTCCGCCTTGATCTGGAACCAAAATCCTAATTTTAAGACGGCTTCTATAAATGATTCTAAACATTCATATCGGTATTAGAGCAATTTTAGCGGGCGGCGGACGGGACCGGCTCCTTTGTTCCCCAACAATGCGGCGAAAGCCTGTCCATGCGAAATGTGGCTAAACAACAACGGACCCGTCACCGCCGGCTATAAACGAGGCTGCCGGCGTCGTCTTCGCCAGGACGCGCCGGCAGCCCTCAACCACACGAGGTAAGACAATGTCGAAAATGACCATCCCTTTCGGCCCCCAGCATCCGGTCCTGCCGGAACCGCTGCACCTTAAACTGGTGATGGAAGATGAAATCGTCACCGAGGCCATCCCCCAGATCGGGTTCGTGCACCGGGGCCTGGAAAAACTCTGCGAGATTCGCGATATCCACCAGATGATCCAGGTGGTGGAGCGGGTCTGCGGCATCTGCTCCATGATTCACGCCATGTGCTACTGCCAGGCCATCGAGAAACAAATGGGCGTGGAGGCGCCGCGCCGGGCCCGCTTCCTGCGGGTGATCTGGTCGGAATTGCACCGCATGCACAGCCACCTGCTGTGGCTGGGGCTCTACGCCGATGCCTTCGGTTTCGAAAGCCTCTTCATGCAGCTCTGGAAGATCCGCGAGCGCATCATGGACATCAACGAGGCCACCAGCGGCAACCGTGTTATCGTGTCCGTGAACGTCATCGGCGGTGTCCGCTACGACATCCCACCCGAGCAATTGTCCTGGATTCTGAAGGAACTCGGCCAGGTGGAAAAAGAACTCAAAGCCATCCAGAATACCATGCTCAACGATTATACGGTAAAGAAACGTACCGTGGGCAAGGGGGTTTTGGACAAAGCCACGGCTTACGAGTTGGGGGCTGCCGGCCCCACCCTGCGGGCCAGCGGGTGGGCCCAGGATGCCCGCCAGCTCCGCTACGCCGCCTTCGACGAGCTTGATTTCGAACCGGTGGTGGAAACCGCCGGGGATTCCTACGCCCGGGGGGCGGTCCGTTTCCGGGAGACCCTGCAGTCCATCGACCTGGTCCGCCAGGCCATCGACAAGCTGCCGGCCGGGGAGATCAACGTCAAGGTGAAGGGCTTTCCGGAAGGCGAAATGGTCGCCCGCGTGGAACAGCCCCGCGGTGAACTGCTCTACTACATGAAATGCGACGGGTCCAAACACCTGGACCGCCTGCGCATTCGCACCCCCACCTTCGCCAATATCGCCCCCCTGCTGGCCATGCTGCCCGGCTGCCAGTTGGCGGACGTACCGGTTATCGTCCTGTCTATTGACCCCTGTATCAGCTGCACCGAACGATAGGAGACTGCCATCATGATGTTCATGACGCCCCACATCCTGAAAAACCTGTTCCAGAAAAGCGCCACCCGCATGTATCCGCTGGAACAGCGTGAACCTTTCGAGCGCGCCCGGGGAGAGCTTGCCATCACCGTCGAAGACTGCATCTTCTGCGGGGCATGTGCCCGCAAATGCCCGTCCCAGTGCATCACGGTGGATAAAAAGACCGCCACCTGGACCCTGGATCCCATGGCCTGCATCTGCTGCGGTATATGCGTGACCGCCTGCCCGAAAAACTGCCTGCAGCAGGAGCTGGTCTATCGCCGCCCCTGCACGGAACGCGAGCAGATCAGCCGGCAGGGTGAAATCCGGCGCAGACCCAGGAAGGTCAAGCCGGCCGACGAAGAAAAAAAGGCGGCGTAGCAGCGAAGATCAAAATATGGGGCCAGGGGTTCGAGGGTTATAATTTTTTTTAAAACCGACCCTGTTCTCCAGCCGATCCTGGGAAAAAGACCGCAGGGTAAAGAAGATTTCCCGTTTTAGCCGCTATGGCCCAAGAGCAGTAACGCAATAAACCTTTTGTTTGAATTGACATCATTTTCTGCCGACGAGGCTCCCTGCCTCCGTCATCGAAGCCCGTTCCCCGGCTGTACTGCCGCAGCCGGGGAACCCTCCTTTCCTCCGCCGGGGGCCCCGACCCGAACATGGGCCACACGTGATCAAGGCCATAATGAAGCGATTCTTCAGAAAAACAATCAGAACAAACAACTTCGCCCTATTTCCAGCAAGGGATATAGGCGCGCTTGGTTATACTGGTGGGATAATGCCGCCTCAAAAGGATCAACAGGCATATCCATGACCGGTTTCTGCCCGGTCGTTTCCATGGTAGGCTTCAAACCGAAGGATCAGGCACGGGAAGGTGTTACTGAACGGAACGATCCCGCGCGGAGTCGGGCGACCACCGCCCCAAGCGTGAACTCCGGGGAATGTACTGCTCTAAAAAGTGGCCGGCATGCCGCCAGCCGACAGCCTTTACCGCCGACAGGCCCAGCACAATGCCGACTATTATCAGGACGCGGTATTCGTTCACCGGGACAAGGGACGCGCCGACCGTCACGAGCAACGCCATCAGCAGCCCTTCCAAAACCGAAAAAACCAACCCCGGGTAGTAGAGACGGGTATAGAAATGCCCGCCGCCGGGAAACAGAAAGGCCATCATGCCGGCCATCCCCTTGGTTTTGAAGGGCAGCTCGCAGCGTCGGCAGCTCATCTTGCGCTCCGACAGGACCGCGCCGCAACGCGGGCACAGGTGACGCCGCCCCACCGGCTGGAGCACCTGCTTCACCAGGGGCAGCGCCGGAAGGAGCTGTTTGATTTTTTTGCGCTCCCGTAATGCCACTCCGCTGAAGCGCTCGGAACGCCCGTTTTTATAATCGATCTCGAGAGTTCGCCAACGCAGCCGGATACGCCGGATATCCCGATAACGCACCTGGGCAATGGACTGGCGGTAGGCATAATCGCTGCCGGTGGGAATATGCAGGATGCGGTAAGTGGTAAAAACCAGAAACGCGTTTTCCATTCCCAGGAAAACCCCCCCGGTGAAAAGCTGCAGATACCACTTCATCGGTGAACGGGCAGAAGTGATTCTCAGAATGCGCTCGCCGGACAGCAGAAAGGCCTTGAGAAACGACAGTTTGACGATCCACTGCCGCTGGCGTTTTTCGACGGGCGCCTGGTAGACATTGTGATCGTCGGTGAAAAGGATGTCCCGATCCACCGGCAGACCGAACACCTTTTCCCGCAATACGGGAGATGCGGCTTTATCTTCGGGCGGGGCTGCGAATTGTGTTGGAGGCGCATTACCGATAGCGTTGACCAGCATGAAGTACCCTTTCTTCCGTCGACATCATCTCGAAGCAGGATCAGTGGGGTTCCGTCAAATCGTATCCAAAAAGATACGCCAATTTTATTCTTAAGCGTATGCTGTTTCCTCACGCAAACCAGAAAATTTTACTATCTATTCGTTTTTATATAAATTTTTACTTCCTCTTGAATCACCTTGACACCCTACCCATAAGTAATTTTGCAAGTTTCAGGCCATTTAGCCAAGCATCTTTTCCATCTTCCCGATCCGGCCGTTGAAAATGTCCTAAACCCTGCGTAAGGCTTCCCCGCAAAAATGAACAGCAGCCAGGCCAATCCATCGGCCACCGGGCGGCAACGCCCCCCACAATGGGTTGCCGTCGGTGCCCATCCGTTGTATGCATGGCGCTCGCCGAACGAAATACAATCCAAGGGGAAAACCCATGTCCGACGACCATAGCTTGATCGAAGACGAACTTTTGGCCATTCACCACTCCGGGGAGATGCCCGAAGTGGCGCTGCACGCCGCACTGCATTATCTCCAAAATGATCCGGACGGGCCGCAAATCCGGCTTTCCCGCGAAGACTTGCAGCGCCTGAGGGATGCCGTCGAAAAGCGCTATAAACGCATTCTCATGCGGGATCTCAACCCGCGCTACCGGGGCAAATCCATCTATCGCGGCCTGGCCCGAGCCGCCGCCAACTGGCAGCGCCTGGTCCGCTTCGGGCAGCGCGCAAACCGCGATATCAGCGTTCACCGTCAGGAGGTCGCCCACGCCCTGGAGGCCTTTCTGGAAATTGAAACGACAGATGTCGCCGCCGGGAAAAGGTTGTCTTCGGTCAACTGCACGGCCGACAATCTGGCCGCCTTTGCGGAGAGTGTCGGATTGGCGCCCTCCCGGCTGCCCGACGGCTGGCAGGCACTTTGTCCCGCGACAGCGGTTTGACATCACAGCCCGAATCCCCTATGGTGGCTTTTATCCATCAACCAAGGAACTAATATGACAACGCTGATCCTACGATCAGCTGCCGCGGCCGCAGCCGGGATGCCAGTCCTTACAGCGGTCGACAGCAGCTAAAACCAAACCACGCTGTTACCACTGCCATGGGCTGGCCAATCGGCCCATGGCGTTTTTGCGAACCCCGGGTCGAGCCTACCGACCGGGGTTTTTTTATTGCATCAGACAACCAGAGGGGAACCGCCATGAACAACGATCACGCGACCATTCGTTTCGCCCAACGCATGAACCAGCTCCCGCCCTACCTGTTCGGCATGATCAACAAGTCTAAAATGGCCAAGCGCCGCCGGGGGGACGACGTCATCGATCTCGGCATGGGCAACCCCATCGATCCGGCCCCTTCAACGGTCAGCGAAAAGCTGAGTGAAGTGGCCCGGGATCCCAAGACCCACCGTTATCCGACCGCCGACGGCCTGCGCAGCCTGCGGCGGGAAATCGCCATCCGCTACAACCGGGACTATGGGGTGGAACTGGACAGCGATAGCGAAGTCATCTGCACCATCGGCTCCAAGGAGGGCATCTCCCACCTCTGCCTGGCCCTGGTGGGGCCCGGGGATACCGTCCTGGTGCCCGCACCGGCCTTTCCGGTGCATATCTACGCCGCCATTATCGCCGGGGGAAGTGTCATCCGCATCCACCTGGACGAGGACGAAGCGTTCGTGCGCCGCATCGCCGACATGTGCAGCAATGTCTCCCCGCGCCCCAAACTGCTGATCCTGAATTACCCCCACAACCCCACGGCCGCCCTGGGCAGCCGCGACCTTTTCAAGGAAATCGTGCGGCTGGCCAAACGCTACGACTTCATGGTCATCCACGATTTTGCCTACGCCAAGATCGCCTTCGACGGCTACCAGCCCCCCAGCTTCCTGGAAGTCCCCGGCGCCCGGGATGTGGGGGTGGAGTTCGGCAGCTTTTCCAAAACTTACAACATGGCCGGCTGGCGCCTGGGCTACTGTGTGGGCCAGCGCCGCATCATCGAGGGGCTGGCCAAGATCAAGGGCTATTATGACTACGGGATTTTCTCCGCCATCCAGGTTTCGGGCATCATGGCCCTGCGCCACTGCGACAGCGAAGTGACCGAACAGGTGGAGAAATACCAATTGCGCCGGGACATCCTCTGCGAAGGTCTCGAGCGGATGGGATGGGCCATCAACCGCCCCAAGGCCGGCATGTTCGTGTGGGCCCAACTGCCGGCCCCCTTCGATCGCATGGGGTCCATGGAGTTCGCCCTGCGCCTGATGGAAGAAGGCAATGTGGCGGTGGCCCCGGGGATCGGTTTCGGTGAAGAGGGCGAGGGCTATCTGCGGCTGGCCCTGGTGGAAAACGAGCACCGCATCCGCCAGGCCCTGCGGCAGATGCGCCGGGCCCTGCCGCTGATTCAGCCGGAAGCTGATTGAAGGTCATGCCGGACCTGATCCGGCATCTTGTGGATCAACAGTATGAAGTTGCGAAAAATTCCGGATCGCGTCCGGAATGAGAATCCCAATGGGGATCCACCTGCACACGGAGGCATGAACGCGGAAGGACGCTCTCGGTGTCAACCAACTTCACACCCCAAGTCTACACGGTTAACGATTTGACCACGCGGAGGAGAAGAAAACACCAGGCCAAACCATACGAGAATACAGGCGAGGTATAGGAAAACGGGTTATTCCTCGTTAGATGGCCGCCCACCGTATTTCTGGCACGACATATGCGTTGGAAGGGGTATTATGCTTCCGGAACTTCCTGAAACGATTGCGGCCCTTGACGACAGCCAGGTCATTATCTGCTGCCGGGCCCTGGTGCTCCTGCTGGACCGCCGCCTGGCCGCAGACCCCGCCAGCCATCGGCCGAAAGATTTTTACGTGTCGGATTTCAGCCAATGGATCGAACGGGGCGGCGACGGAACCCGGGCGCTTGTCACCAAGCTTTCCCAGGGCCGACTTGCCGATGCCGCCCTCATCGGACGCGGCCTCATGTTCGCCTGCCGCCGGGCGGGGTTCGCCGAAGACGTCCGCAGCGCCTGCCGCCTGGTGATGATGCCGGTCGACTTCCTGGGCACCCTGTCCCCGGGAGTGATCGTGGCCGCCCTGGCCACAGTCCTGTCATGGCACCCGGGATGCCCCGACTTGGCCCCCCTGCTGCAGCCATCCCGCCGACAATCTACCCGTCCGCCCGAAGGACGACGCCGCTACCCCTGGTTTCAAGCCCCGCCCAAAACCATCGAACAACGCCTCCCGGAAAAAGAAAAATAGGCCCCATTATCATGCCCTATTTCCTGGTTGCCTTTCAGCTTGCCGCTGGACACACGCCCCATCCAACCCGCATTTCACTCGGCCCCCTGGCCCCTTGAACCCTCGGACCCTTGAAACTTCCCCACTCCTCTGGGAGATGATCCCCCCAAACGGTAGGGAAAGAGCCACCGCCAGTCCCGCATTATCTCCCTAATCTGTAATCTTGATCACCACCAACGTGGCGTCATCCTCCGGCGGATTGGGCTCCCGGAAGGCGTCTAAGGCATCCAGGATGGTGCGAGCCATCTCCGGCGCAGGCCGCTCCGCACTCTGTCGCACAAGGCTCATCAACCGATTCTTCCCAAAGTATTCTCCCCGGGGGTTGCGGGCCTCCCAGATGCCGTCGGTGCCGATCACAATCACCTGCCCGGGGTGCAGCGCCCGCCGGCTTTCCTCATAGACCGCAGCATCCATCACCCCCAAGGGCAGGGGGAACCCCGGACCGGCCAACTCGTCCACGGCATCCGACCCGGGGGTATGAACCAGGGCGGGGTCATGCCCGGCCCGGGTCCAGCAGATGCCGCGCCGGTTGGCATCGATCTCAGCGTAAAACATGCTCATGAAACGATGGGTGCCGTCCACATCCCGGGCCAGGTGCCGGTTGACGTCGGACATGATGGCGGCGGTGGAGCCCGGGGCTGTGATCCGCTCCCGGAGAAAAGCGCGCGCCGTGGTCATCAGGAGGGCCGAAGGAATGCCATGGCCGGTGACATCGCCGATGACGATACCGGTGCGCGACTGCCCCTCCACCGTCCGGGAGAAAAAATCATAATAGTCCCCCCCGGTTTCGTCGCACCACCGGCTTTGCCCGGCAATCTCAAGGCCTTCGGCGAGCCGGTGTTCTTTGGGCATCAGGTTGCGCTGGACTTCACTGGCCAACGCCATGGATTTTTCCATAGCCTTTACCTGGGCATTCCGGGCGGCTACCTGACGGTATTGGGCAACACCCTGATCGATGGCCCGGGCCAGAACATCGGCCGGGCAGGGCTTCAGGTGGAACTGGAAGATATGGCCTTCGTTGACCGCCTGAATGGCCGTTCCCAGATCGGTGGAACCGGTCAGCATCATACGCACCGTGTCGGGACGGATGGCCTTGATCCGGGCCAGAAGATCGCTACCGTTCATCCCCGGCATGCGATAATCGGCCACCACCACCGCATAGGCCTCCCGGTCTGCCACCATCTGCAGGGCTTCCGCCCCCCCGGCAGCGGTCTCGATATGGAACTGCCGCCGGAGTTTCCGTTTGAGGCCGGCCAGCAGCAGGGGGTCGTCATCCACCAGGAGAATGCGGGGCTTCATGGCATATCCTCCTCCAGATCAGCGCAGGCCTGCTGCCAGGCGGCCAAGTTTTCGACCAGTCCCAGATCTTCCAGATAGGCCATATCGAAATCCTCGTCCGGATGGCCGCCGCCCTGGTGAGAATCAGTCAGGCGGTGATCATACCCGTTGGCCAGATGGACGGCCATCAGCGGTTCCAGCCCGCCGACCGGGCTGTTTTGGGGACAATGGTGAAAGGCGATGGCCGTCAGGATGGACCGCTCCAGCCCCCACAACCCCATGAGGTAGGCCCCGATCTCGGCATGGGTCGTTCCGATAAGCTCCCGCTCCCGGTCCAGGCGCTCGCCGGTGGTGGCAGGCACCTCCCGAAGCAGTTCCCGGTAGGTTGTGCTGAAATTGACGGCCAGGATCAGCTTACCGATGTCGTGCAGCATCCCGGCCAGGAAAGCGGCCGTGGCCCTGTCCCGTTCCCCGGTGGCCAGGGTCATGATCCGGCGGGCATAGCCGCCCGCGGCCAAGCTGTGGCGCCACAGGCCCTCGAAATCGAAAAAGGGAATCTTGCGCGTGTTGAAGGCGGAAAAGACATTGATGGAAAGCACCAGGGCCTTGATGGCATCGAGCCCCAGCAGCATGACCGCGTTCTTCACATCGGTAACCCGGCGGTAAAGCCCGAAAAAGGCGGAGTTGACCATCTGCAGAATCTTGGCGGCCATGCCCAGGTCACGGGCAATCAGGTCGGCCACCCGCTGGATGGAGGCCTCATCGGATTGGAGTTCCGTCATGATCGCGGTGCAGCTGGCCGGCATGCTGGGCAGGGTGTCGATGCGGGCCACCACGCGCCGGATGGCATCATCCGCCAGAATCTGATTGAGGGCCAGGGTCTTTTGCAGGGCGTCGCGCAGCACGGTCATGTCGCAGGGTTTGGCCAGCAGTTGATGGGCCACCCGGACGGATTTCAGGGTCATGTCCCGGTCGAGCTGGCCGCTCAGGATGATGCGCACCACCTTGGGGTGCCGTTCCTTCACGATGTCGAGCAGTTGGGCGCCGTCCATGCCCGGCATGCGCATGTCCGAAATCACCACGTCAACCGGCTGGGAGGCCAGCAGGTCCAGGGCGGCTTCGCCGCTTTCGGCATACAGGGCTTCCCATTCGGCGCGCATTTTGCGCAGGGTCCGCTGCAGGCCTTTTAAGACCATGGGCTCGTCATCCACGAAGAGCAGGCGTTTCTTATCCATGCGCGGCCACCTCCCCATGAAGCGGCAGGCGAATCACAAACGTGGTGCCCTCCCCCGGCACACTCTCAAACGTCAGGTGGCCGCCATGGTTGTCGACGATGACCGCATGGGCGATGGCCAGGCCCTGGCCGGATCCCAGGCCTTCTTCCTTGGTGGTGAAAAACAGGTCGAACACCTGGTGGCGGACCGCCTCGGGGATGCCGGCCCCCGTGTCCTGGATACGGATCTCGGCCCATTCGTCCCGGGCACGGGTCACGATGCGGATGCGCCCTTTGTCTGCGGGGCTGCGCCCGATCTTCTCACTAATGGCGTGGGCCGCGTTGGTGATCAGGTTCAGAATGACCTGGTTGATTTCCCCGCACCGGCCCGGTACCGACGGCAGGGCGGGGTCGAAATCCGTCTCCAGGTCGGCCACGTATTTCCATTCGTTGCGGGAGATGATGACCGTGCTTTCGATGGCCTCGTTGAGGTCCAGGGGTTTCTTTTCGGCATCCCCGGGATGGGCGAAAAATTTCATCGAGCGCACAATCTTGGAAATGCGGCCCACCCCGTCCAGGATATGATCGATGGCCAGGGGGATTTCCGCCACCAGGTAATCCAGATCCACCTCGTTCACGGCGGCATCAACGGCCTGGAGCAGCTCCACCGGGTCATTCTCTTGCCGAACCGATGCGGCCAGGGCCTGGTAGCGCGCCATCACCTTTTGTAGATCATCGAAAGCTTCGCGCAAAAAATGGGTGTTGTCGCCAACAAACTGGGCCGGCGTACTGATCTCATGGGCGATGCCGGCGGCCAGGTGCCCGATGGCCTCCATCTTCCGGGACTGGGCCAGCTGGTCTTCCAACAGGCGGCGTGTGTCGCTGTCGTTTCCGATGGTCATGGGTCCTTTCATTTTTTCATTCCAACCCCGGCATCGGGCGCAACGCAGGAACGCCCTGCCACCATATGCGAATGGGGTTCTGTCATCTATTTTCGGCTGATCAGCGGAAAACCTTAGCGGTTGAGGGAAGGTATTAAAACAGGCCGCCGACAGGGCCGACGCCCTTGAAGGCCTAACGGCGCCAACAAACCGGCATTGTCACCGGGGCAACGGTCGTGGGGTCAGCGTGTCCGCCAGGGTGCGGGCCTCTTCCAGGGAGGGAACCCCCATGCGGCCGCCGTAGGCCCGGCAGGACAGTGACGCGACGGCCACGGCCAGCCCTACGGCCTGGGGAACATCATCGCCCCGGCTGATGGCCAGGGCAAAGGCGGCGTGGAAATTGTCGCCGGCGCCGGTGGTATCGCGCACGTTTACGGCGGGCGCCGGAATCTGCCGCCATTGGCCGTCTTCCCGGTAATAGGCCCCCTTCCGGCCGTCCGTGGCCACCAGGCGTCCCCGGATTCGTTCCTGCAGCCGGTCCAAGCCTGTCACCAGGGTTCCGGGGCGGCGGCCGAAGTGGCGATCCGCCAGAAAATCGCGGCTGGGAATGAAAAAATCGGCGGTGGCCATCATGGTTCCCATGCCGTCCCGCCACCGCTCCGCATCGTACACCACCAGGGGGCGCGAGGCGGCCGGCAGCAGGTCGGCCAGGTAGGTGGTCTCGGGATCCAGCAGCAGCACCTTGGCGGCGGTCAGAAGATCAGCCGGCAGGTCATGAGGCGCCAGCCGCGGCAGGGTGTTGGGCTCGTAAAAAATCGTCCGACGGCCCGAGGACGCCGTCACGAAGATAAAGGCCTCGGGCGTACAACCTCCCGGCACGACCTGGACATGGCCGGTATCCACACCGAAGGCCGCCAGGCGATCCAGGCAGATCCGGCCGGCATCGTCATCCCCCACCCGGCCCACATAGCAAACCCGCCCCTCCAGCCGGGCAATGCAGGCGGCGGCCGTTCCCCCCTGCCCGCCGCCTTCCACAAGGCGCTGCGACAGGCCGGCTTTGGTGTTTTCCCGGGGGAAGGCGTCCACCACGGCGATGGTATCCACACAGCTGCGGCCAATCACGAGAACATCGTAGGGGGGCATCATCCGAATTCCTGAAGGAAAGTAGTTTGCTTTATCGGTTTTAAAATGGACCGTACCACGGAATCCCTAAGCGATCCCACGGCGGCTGTCAAACTTGGAAAACTTCTGCCATGGCGCCGGCCAGGAAAGCGGCCGACGGGCGGGAACGGAAAATGTGGCCTTGATCGTTGGTTTGGGGAAGGCCTGCGCCCTGGCCGCTCGCGACCTTGCACGCAACGATGCCCACATGCGCCGGATGCGGGATCATCTGTATGAGGGCTTGCAGGCCGGGTTGGAAAATATGCACCTGAACGGCCATTCGGAAAAGCGGCTGCCCAACACGCTTAGCGTGTCCTTCCCGGGAATCGCCGCCGACCGCCTGCTGGCCACCATCGGCGACACCGTCGCGGCCTCGGCGGGGCGGACGGGAACAAGCGCGCGGACTGTCTGAGCCCGCCGAAAGGCGGGCGAGTTTCCGCGTGCTCCGGCCGCACCGACGACGCGCAGGGAAGTGCGAAGCACCGCGGGACACGGGCGTCTGAAGCCTGTCACGCCGTTTTCAGGGGAGGCGTGATTGGTTCGTTTTCTTCCACGCGGAAGAAAATGAACGGTAAAACAATCCTTGATCAAAAAAACTGCTCCAGGTCCTCCACCTGAAGTGGAGGGAGTGGCGCAACCCTACGCGGTGCGACTGGTCACCTCCAGCAGATGAAAACCGAACTGGGTCCGCACGGGTCCCAGCACCGTGTTCAGCTCTCCGCTGAAGACCACCTCGTCAAATTCGCGCACCATCTGACCGGGACCGAATTGCCCCAGATCACCGCCCTCCCGCCCTGACGGGCAGGTGGAATGCTTCCGGGCCACCTCGGCGAAATCGGCGCCGGCCTGGATTTCCTTTTTGAGTTCTTCACATTTTTCCTCGCTGTCGACCAGGATATGTCGTGCCGTAGCTGTGGTCATTGTTTTTCCTCCGTAGTCTTGATGCCGGTTATGGAACTGTTTAAATCAGATGACAAATGGTTTGCGGATCGTAAAAGTGCAGACCCAACATAGACGTTTTTTCCTTTAAAGCAACACCCGATTTGATTCAAGGGGCCCGATTGCATTCAACGCGGATATTTCATGAAATATCCGGGCCAAAGCGCTATTGACAACACGCTGTCATTTTGTTAGTCTGCTGTCAAAATGAATCCCTCCACACCATCACGCACACCGTCAGCAGAGCTGCTGACCCGGCTGATACTGACGATATTCCAGGTCAATGGCCAATTGCTGGCGGCCGGCGATCGGCTGACCAAAAATCTGGGACTTACAAGCGCCCTCTGGCAGGTGTTGGGCGCCGTCAAGGAAACCCCTCTGACGGTGGCCCAGATCGCCCGCAACATGGGGTTGACCCGCCAGAGTGTCCGCAGGTCGGCCCATGTTTTGAAGGACAGGGGGTTCGTGGAGCTTCAGGACAACCCCCACCACCAACGGGCCAAACTTGTTGTCCTTACCCGAGAGGGGCGTACCGTGCTCGACCAGGTGGCCGCCGTTCAGGCGGAATGGTCCAACCGCATGGCCGAAGGATTGGCAACAGAGAAACTGCAAACCACGATCCAGACCCTGGGCAGGCTGGGTGAGCGCCTGTAAAGCAGGCGCATTATCAAGGAGGCTTCCATGAATGCTTCAATCTTGACGTCATGGCCGGAATTTCGCGAACTGGCGGGGCTCGACGAGGAACCCCTGGGGCTGTTTTACACGGACCAGGAGCCGTCCGAGGGGTTTTCACCGCGGCCCGGCCGATTGCCGACCCGGGGAAAGGAAATAAAAGGGGCAATCGACTGGCAGGAAGTTTTCGGCGGTTTCTCCTGCGCCCTGGGCCACATCTGGCGGGCCCGTAAAAAAAGGATCGCCGCCTATTTTTCTTCAGAGCAGTTCGGATGTCCCGGCGGTGCGTTCTGGATGGGTTTCATGAAGCCCCAAACAGATGCGATCATGCATTATATCTCCACCGGCATACCCAATTGGATGGACGGCGAGTTGTATTGCGACTCGCCGGACACCATCAAGCAAATTTTCGAATATGTGGATCCCCGGCCCGCCCCCCGGAAATACTGTGTCGTCAAACCCATCGGCCAATTCGCCGGGGATGAAACCCCGGAACTGGTGATGGTGTTCACCCGTCCGGAGGCGCTGTGCGGGCTTCACCAGCTCGCTACGTTCGTGACCGGGGACCCCGAGGTGGTCATGTCGCCCTGGAGCGCGGCCTGCGGCGGCCTGGCCGCCTGGCCGCTGCATTATCTGTCAAAGGGGCAAACCAAAGCCGTCATCGGCGGCTGGGATCCATCGGCCAGAAAATTCTTTCAAACCGACGAGCTTTCCTTTACGATACCCTATCCGATGTTTGTGGAAATGCTCGCGCGCGGTCGGGAATCGTTTCTGACCACCAAAACCTGGCAAACGGTCAAAAAGAAAATCGCCCGCAGCCGCAACGCATGGCGCGCGCCCAGGGAAAACACGCGTGCATAAAGGAGCACCCGTGGTATCGCAAGAAGAACGGCGAAACGCGATCCGGCACCCCAGGCTGGAAAACTACCGCGTGGAAATCAAGCTCGTGGGTCAGCCGATCTACCAGTTCCGGGTCACGGATGTATCCACCAAAGGCGCCGGCCTGCTGATCAGCAGGGACTCCGCATTTTTAAAGCTGATCGAAGTGGGGCAGGAACTGGACGTCAATTTCATTTCGCCCCAGGGCTTCCAACCCGCAGGCCTGCACAAAGCGGAAATCCGGCACATCACCGACAACAGCCACAACAAATACCGCGGCGCCCTGCTGGTGGGCATTCAGATCAGGGAGTGCCTGGAAACCTCCTGACGGCATTCCGATAGCTTCCCGCCGGGGATTCACGCAAACCGCATGTGCAACTGCATCGGCGACAGGCCCTAAATCAAGCGCCGACACGCTGATTTTTCCCTTCCATTATTTTATAGTATATGCTTATTAATTCGGCATGTCTGCCAACCCGAATATTTCATGAAATTTTTTCTACACAAAAATTTTTATGCAATAAATCAAACCCATAAGCGTTATTCGGGGTATGATTTTCCCGTGACAGTTTGTAATCTGCGTCGTTTTCCAGGAACGCAGAAAAAATTTCACCCTGCGGGCGCGTCCGAGATGTCCATTGGCTGCGTTATCAGGGGCTTGCGGTAGCAGAAGTACAGCGGCGCCCCTGATGCCTTGCCCATGAACATCTCGAAGGCGTGAAATATCCGGGCAAAGGCCGTCCAAGAAACGTCCAATCTGCCTGAATCAATAAAAAAACGACAATATGCCGCATCATCGGCAGCCAGTGATTGTTTTGAGGGGGACACAGGATCAACCTTAAAAGCGAAAGGGGGTTGTTATGCCAGAAGAGGTAGATGTTGGTTGTGCCAGACCGACCGGAGGGCCGGTTGGTGAAACTGTACCTGAAGAGGACGAGCCTATCGTGGAAGCCATTTACAGCAAGGAGGAAACGACCATGATTCAAGTGGGAAAAAAAGTGCCTGATTTTACGGCACCGGGATATCATCAGGGCAAATTCATGTCGACGACCTTGTCGGAGTACCTTGGCAAGTGGGTACTGCTGTGCTTTTACCCGGGTGACTTCACATTTGTATGAGCAACCGAAATTTCGGCAGTTGCCGAAAAATATGCCGAGTTTGAAAAACTGGGCGTCCAGATTCTCTCCATGAGCATCGACAGCGTTTTTGTCCATAAAATGTGGGATGATCACGAGCTCTCGAAAATGGTCAAAGGCGGTGTCCCCTTCCCCATGCTGTCCGATGCCGGCGGCAAGGTCGGCAAAATCTACGGTGTATACGATGACGATGCCGGGGTCGAAACCCGCGGCCGTTTCATTATCGATCCCGACGGTGTTCTGCAGGGCTACGAAGTGCTGACACCGCCCGTGGGACGCAATGTCATGGAAAGCATCCGCCAGGTGCAAGCCTTTCAACTGATCAGGGAAAGCCAGGGCAAGGAAGCGACCCCGTCCGGGTGGAAACCCGGGAAAAAGACGCTCAACCCCGGGCCGGATCTGGTAGGCAAAGTCTGGGAGGTCTGGAAAACGGACATGGCCTTCGACTGATGCAGCCCCCACGCATTCAAAGGTGAAACACGCCAAGACCATGCTGGGGTATCAAGCCGTTTGTCGCTTCCACTTGCCACAATAAACATGATATCCCGGCATCTTTTAAAATTCAGGCCCCTTCCGCAGGCCGGAATGTTTTGGCAACGGAACGGTTTACCCTACCCCAAAAATTCCAACCGGAGGGAACACCCCATGCGCTGGAAACAATTCTTCACACCGGCAGAATCGATGCCTGCCACGGAAGCCAAAACCTTCATGGCGGAGAAATCCCAGGATGAATTCAACCTGGTCGATGTTCGCCAACCCAAGGAATACGAAGCCCACCACATACCCGGCTCCAAACTGATTCCCATTGCCGACCTGGACAAACGGCTCGACGAAATCGATCCTTCCAAGCCGACACTCGTATATTGAGCGGTTGGCGGGAGGAGCCGTGTCGCTGCTCAAATGCTTTCAGGCAAGGGGTTTGACAATGTGATCAATATGGCCGGCGGCATCAAGGCCTGGGACGGCCACATCGCCGTCGGCGGCGAAGATCTGGGCCTCGAATTGCTGACCGGTGAGGAATCCATCGAAGAGACGCTCGTGGCCGCCTACTCGCTCGAGGCCGGGCTGCGCGACTTCTACCTGTCGATGATCGCCAAAGTGCCGCAAGCGGATGTCAAAAGCCTTTTTCAAAAACTCTCCGACATCGAAACATTGCACCAGAACCGCATCTTCGATGAATATCTTCAGGTTTCCGGGAACACCCTGAGCCGCGAAGACTTTGACAAAAATTTGGTCGTGAGCGCCGTAGAGGGCGGGCTGACCACCGATGAATATATCCGGATGTTTCAGCCGGACATGGAATCGGCCGTGGATGTCATCTCCCTTGCCATGTCGATCGAAGCCCAGGCCCTGGATATGTATACCCGCGCCTCGGAACGCAGTACCGATGCACGCAGCAAAGAGGCCTTGCAGCGAATCGCGGAAGAAGAGCGCGGCCATCTGGAACAGCTCGGCAAACTCATGGATAAGAGGGTCTAACAATGGGGAAACATCTGGTCCTTATCGGCGGCGGCCATGCCCACATGGTCACGCTGGCCAAGCTGCATACCTTTATTGAGAAGGGGCACCGGGTCACCGTTATCGGCCCTTCCGACCATCACTATTATTCCGGTATGGGGCCGGGCATGCTCGGGAAGACTTACACCCCGGCCGACATCCGGTTCAGGACCCGGCATGTGGTGGAAAAACAGGGGGGAACGTTTATCTGCGATAAGGCGACCAAAATTATCGCCGCTGAAAAACAGGTGGTTCTGGCCTCCGGGGAGAAAGTTGGCTACGATATCATTTCCTTTAATGCCGGCAGTTATGTCCCCCGCCTTGACCTTGCCGAGGATGCCCAGGACGTCTATTCGGTGAAACCCATTGAAAGGCTGATGGAAGCCCAGGCCCGCATTCTGGCACTGGCGGCCCGAAAAAAAATCACCATCGGCATCCTGGGCGGCGGCCCCTCTTCCGCTGAAGTGGCCGGCAATATCTGGCAGCTGACACAAAATGCCCAGGGGCACCGGCCGGCCATCAAAATCTTCGCCGGCAAGCGGTTTATGTCACGCTTCCCGGGCAAGGTTTCTGCCAAAATAAAAAGAATCCTTACCCAGCGGGGTGTCGCCATCAACACGGACGGCTATGTGCAATCCGTTCAGTCAGGGGCGGTAACCCTTGCCTCCGGCGCTACGCATAATTTGGATTTCATCTTTCTGGCCATGGGGGTGAAGCCCAACCCCATCTTCCGAAACTCGGACCTGGCCACAGGGCCGGATGGCGGCCTGCGTGTCAACGAATGCCTTCAGAGTGTCGATCATCCGGAGATGTTCGGCGGCGGCGATTGCATCTATTTCGAAAAACAGCCCCTCGACAAGGTCGGCGTATATGCGGTCCGCCAGAATCCGGTGCTCTATCACAACCTCATGGCGGCCCTGGAAGACACACCGCTGCAGCCCTTCGATCCGGGCGGCGACTACCTGCTCATCTTCAATCTGGGGGGCGACAGTGGGGTTTTGCGCAAACGCTGGCTGCTGATGGACGGCAAACTGGCGTTCAAGGTGAAAGATTATATCGACCGCAAATTCATGAAAGAATTCCAGGCCATCGAATAATAAGCCTGTCCCAAATCAACACCAGGGCCGTCGAGGTTGGGACTTGCCGCCATTGGGCTTCGGGTTTTGGCAAGCCACCAAGGGCCACAATCCGCTGGTAAGCCGCTCGAAAAGACCAAACAATAAGTGGTCGCCGGTCCGGTACCACCGTCATGCCAGAATCCCCAGTGCCTGAAATTGTTTCATTTTTCGGAACCGGTCTCCCCGTGACTTGACATTTATTTGTAATAGATAAGGTTTAATGCAGGTCGGCAGGCATTCAATTTCACCGTTCGGTGACGCATTTGGCAGCCAACCCCTGAATCAAAGACTTAAAAATTATTGCTCCTCGCTTTGCAGAGGACGGAGGCACGATGCAACTTAGGCAAGGATTGCATACCTGTATGCTTGTTTTCCTCATCCTTCTGATGATGGGGCATCTCAGTGAAGCCCGGGCGGCGGATCCATCCTTCGACTGCGACAAGGCGGATGGCTCAATCGAGGAGCTGATCTGTCAGGATGAGCAATTGACCGCTCTGGATCGCCGGCTGGCCGAGGTCTACAGGGCTGCCGCTCGCAAAGCCGCCAATGAAAAGCCGCCCGTGCTCAAGGCCGAACAGCGCGGGTGGATCAAGGGGCGCAACGCATGCTGGAAAAGCGACGATACCCGAAGCTGTGTTGAAACCGCCTATCGCCTGCGCATCGCCGAGTTGCAGGCCCGCTATCGCCTGGTGCCTGAAAAGGGCCCCTTCTGGTTCGCCTGCGACGGCAACCCAAGCAACGAGGTGGTCGTCACCTTTTTCGCGACCGAGCCGCCGACCCTGATCGCCGGGCGCGGCGATCAGGTGTCGTGGATGATTCAACAGCCCTCCGGCAGCGGCACCAGGTACCAGGGTCGCAACGAAACATTCTGGGAGCACCAGGGCGAAGCCACGATTGTGTGGGGCTACGATGCCCCGGAAATGCGCTGCGTGCGCAAACCTTAAATGCGTTGGGGGAAAATGGCCCTCGCGGTATTTCAACCGGCTAGCCGATAGCCCCCCCAATGACCCCATCTGACTTTTCGCAAAGCCTGAAGTTATATGGAATCCATGGATAGCAACATGTCGCGCTACAAGATCCCGTCTTCATCCGCGAAGGGCTTACGGCACATATCGGCCGTCACGATGGCCCTTGTATGCGTGTTGGCCCTCTCCGGTTGCACAACGTTTCATACCGGTGGCTCCTACCAGCCGGAATCGATCAACGCGGTCCGGTTCCGCGATCGGGCGGTGTCGAAGGCGGATGAGGCCGTGCGGGTGACAGTGGCCGTTCCCACGGCTGAGGAAGCCCGATCCCTGTTCGACGTCGACCTGATCAACAAGGAGATCCAACCCGTATGGGTCAAGGTCGAAAACCACAGTGACCAGGCCTACTACCTGCTCAGTACCGCCACTGATCCGAATTACTTCTCGCCTCTCGAGGTGGTCTATGCCCTGCGGGGCGGTCTCTTTGGCGTCTATCGGGATGAGATGGAGCGCCATTTCCGGGAAATGACCTTCCAGAACCCCATCCTGCCGAACACGGCCGTGTCGGGCTTCATTTATACCAATCTCGACGAAGGCGAAAAGGTGGTCCAGATCGACCTCATTGCCGCGGAGCAAATCAAGTTCTTCACGTTTTTCGTCCAGATCCCGGGAATGCGGGTCGACTACCGCAAGGTAGACTTCGATTCGCTATACACCACGGAAGAGATCATCGATGTCGATGACGACGCCCTGCGTGCGACCCTGGAGGCCCTGCCGTGCTGTACCAGCAACGAGGACGGCTCGCGGTTCGGCGATCCCGCCAACCTCGTCATTATCGGCGACTTCAAGACCATTACAGCGGCTTTCGCCCGCCGGGGATGGCTGCCGGCCGAAGAGACCTACGCCACCGCCGTGTGGAAAACCATCAAGTCGTTTTTCTTCGGTTCGCGCTATCGGTACTCGCCCGTCAGTCCGCTGTTCTACGATGGGCGTCGCCACGATTTCGCCCGCCAGAAACCGCGCCACAACATCCACGAGCGCAACCACCTGCGCTTGTGGTACAGCCCCTTGCGGTATCAGGGCAAGCCGGTTTTTATCGGTCAGGTCAGCCGGGATATCGGGGTCCGCTTCACATCCGAAGCCTGGCCGCCGGTCACCCACAAGATCGATCCGGACATCGACGAGGCCCGCTACGCCCTTATCGAGGATTTGATCTACTCCCAGATGTTGGCCAGGGTCGGTTTTGTTAAAGGCGTCGGGCGTGCCAGGCCTTCCGAACCAAGAACGAACCTGACAGGAGATCCCTATTTCACCGATGGATTTCGTGCCGTCATGATACTCGACCAGGGGCCCATCGCCCTGGACCAGATCCGATCGCTCAACTGGGAAGCCCCTAAAAGCTTTCAGATTGGTGCTTCCAAGGATTCATCCGCGGGTTGCGGCCTCGTTTTGGAGTGTCCATGAAAAGGAAACGGATATTGGTTGGGGTTGCCTGTTGTCTGGCAATCTTTGTTCTCATTGCCGGCCCGTATGATCTTCGCGCCGAGGAGATGTTTATCACCATCGGCAGCGGCGACATCTCCGGGGTCTATTTCCCCGTGGGGTTGGCCATGGCCAGGATGCTCAATGAAAAGCGCTCAGCCCACGGAATTCGGGCCGTGGTGGAATCGACGAACGGTTCCACGTTCAACTTGAAGGGGGTCTTGGCCGGGTATCTCGAATTCGGCCTGGCCCAGTCGGATACCCAACACCAGGCCGTCAACGGACGGGTGGCATGGCAAGATAAGGGCCCGCAGAGTGAGCTGCGTTCCGTTTTCAGCCTCCATCACGAAGCGGTGACCCTGGTTGCGGCGGTCGATGCCGGAATAACCACGCTTGCCGATCTCAGGGGCAAGCGCGTCAGCCTCGGCAATCCAGGCGTAAGCGAGCACCGCATCATCTTGAACGTCCTGGAGGCTGCGGGGATCGACCCCAAGCGGGATATCATCCAGTTCGACGTCATGGCCTCCAATGCGCCCGTTTTGATGGAAGATAACCGCCTGGACGCCTATTTTTTCACGGTGGGTCATCCCAGCGAAACGATTTACAAGGCCCTGTCCGGTAAACGCAAAGCCCGCATTGTCCCCATTTCCGGCCCCGACATTGACCGGTTGGTGGCTGAAAAAAATTATTACATTCCCAGCACGATACCGGTGAAGCAGCTCTATCCGGAGGTGGGGGATCAGCCGGATGTACCCACCATGGGCGTTGTCGCCATTCTGTGCACCTCGACCCGGGTTTCGTCGGATGTGGTGTACGCGCTAACCAGGGAAATATTCGAAAACTTTGAAACATTTCGTAATCAGCATCCGGCGCTGACCCGTTTGACCAAGAAGGGGTTCCTCGCCGGGCAGAGCGCCCCGCTGCATCCCGGCGCGCTCAGGTATTTCCGGGAAACCGGGCTGATGCCCTAACAACTGAAACCAAACGGCAGCGAATGTCACCATGAGCCGCAACTATCCCAGCATTATCATCTTGATAGCCGTCTTTGCCGCATTGGTGGGTTGCGGACTGCCCAATGGGGCCCCGTCGGCAACCGGGCCGTATGGTACCGAACCCGTGATGCCTCCCCTGGAGCGTTTTGGCACGGATACCGGCCCGGCGCCGGTATTCGGACCGCCCGCGACCTATGCGGGGAGTCCCCATGAAGACGTGGGCCGCCAGGGTCTTTTTACTACCCATCACCCGAAGGCCAACCGGATCGCGGTGCTGGAAAACGGCGATGCGTCCTTCGCCGCACGGGTCCGGTTATTGGAAAGGGCAAAAAAATCCATCCGCATTCAGGCATTGATATTTGCCGGCGACGAATCCGGCCTGCATATCGCCGACATCCTGAAGCGAAAAAAAGCCGAGGGCCTCGATGTCCGGGTCATCGTGGATGCCCCTTCGAACCTCGGCTTCCAGACCCAGTGGATGTATTTCGATCTGAAGCAGCATGGCATCGAGGTTCAGGGCTATGAAGCCCTTTATCTGGAATGGCTCAACGAAGTCCCCATTCCGTTTCTCTCCCCCGCCCGGGATCCCGAAGCGCCGGATAGCCGTTACCACGAAAAAATGTGGATCGTGGACGGAGAAACCGATCGTGGCGCCGCCGTCACGGGCGGATTGAACATCGCCAATGAATATTTTCGAGCGGACCCGTCGGATCCCGATGGCAACTGGCGTGATCAGGATATTATCGTGCAGGGACTCATCGTGGCCGATATGGTGGCGGCCTTCGAGCGCAATTTCGATCACTTTGCGGCCATCAAAAAGAGCCGGGGCGACTTGAATACCGATCTCTACTGGGAGAACACCCGGGAATTTCTGGATGAAGTGGGCAAGCTGGAGATCCCTTATGCGACCGATGACGATCTGCGTAGCCGTGTCCAAGAAATGGCCGGCACCAAACCCGATCTGAAATACGTCCATGCCCGCAGCCGTTTTTTCCACAACCGCCCCCGGCTGGGCGAAACCTACATCAAGCAGGCCTACCGGAAACTGATCGACCATGCCCGGCACGAGATCATTATCTGCAACGCCTACTTCATCCCTTCGGCCGAATTGATCGAAGCCATCCGGGCGGCCGTTGAAAGGGGTGTCAAGGTCATGATTCTTTCCAACAGCCCTGAAACCAATGATCTACCCGAGCTGACAATGGTGGGCCGCAGCTACTACAGGAAAATCCTGGCGATAAACGGAGAAGAAGGGTCCCGGGAAAATGACGGCCATGTCCAGGTATGGGAATGGCAGGGCCGGCGCTACGATCAGAACCATCAAACCGAAGGCACCATCCACGCCAAGTACGCCGTCTTCGACCGGCGCTACAGCCTGGTCGGGTCCTACAACTTGGACCCGCGCAGCGAAAAACTCAACAGCGAGACGGCCGTGGTGTTCGAAAGCGACGCCCTCTCCACCGCGCTCGCCAGAATATTCTATGAAAACGATTTGGCCTACAGCCGCCAGGTGACCCCCCAGGATGCGGATGCGTTCAATGAACCCACCGATGCCCTTTATAAACTTCGCAAAGAATTCGGCAGCCTGTTTGAGTCCGAACTGTAGATTCGGGTCTACAGCGCTTTTCGTCGGCCTGATCGTTTTGCTGCTGCCTATCGACGGGCGGGCGGAAGGGACATCGTTCTGCAAAAAAGCAATCCCCCGAATCACGTTTGAAAATATTTCACCCCCCTTCGATCAATACGATTACTTTCAAAATAGCCTTTCTTTCCCCTTCGAGTACGACGCGTCGTCCTTCAGCCTGGTCAATGCCTGGTGGCTTGCCGAAATTTCCACCCTCGTCTATTCGGACGCGCCCTACATATGGCAGCGATTGCGCCAGGTCGGATATAAGCAGGTTCAATTTATCCAACACGACGGCACCTACGGCTTCGTCGCCGCGCATAAGCGCTTCGCCATCGTCGCCTTCCGGGGCAGCGAAATCTGGCGGCGTGAGGAGCGCTTCGATCTCCAACGTGTATTGGCTGATCTGAAAACCAACATCGACATTCGCCTGTCCGATTGGGCGGAGGGGGAACGTGTTCACAGCGGGTTTAAAGCGGCCCTGGAGGATGTCTGGACCGTGCTGCAGCCGGAAATCGAAAATTTGCATCGCCAGGGCCTTACGATCTGGCTCACCGGTCACAGTCTGGGGGCGGCGCTGGCGACGCTGGCCGCCGATCGTCTGCCGGATGTCCAGGGCCTGTACACTTTCGGATCCCCCCGTGTGGGCGACAAAGGGTTTCAATCCCATTTTCGGGTCAAAGCGTATCGGCTGGTCAACGGAAAAGACATCGTCCCCACCGTTCCCGGCGAGGGACCATTCCGTCATGTGGGCGAGCTCATCCCTATTGACGTCGAAGACGGCCAAAATGACGGGCTCGGCCATGGGAAGATGCCGGGGGATGCTGGCTGTCCCGGTGACACGCAAGCCCCGGCGGGCACCGGGGAGGGCGTCAGGATCGACTCAGGTCTTTTGATCCCGCGCGCCTTCCGCGACCATAATCCGGTGCTCTATTCCGTTCATCTCTGGAACGCGTTGGTGGACAGCCTGGCCGACGAAAACAGGCAATAGAAGCCAACGTCCTGTTTACCATGCCGAGCGGATTTGCACGGGACGCCCGAAATCCCGTGGAAAGACAAGGGGGTTTCGGTGGTAACGTATCGCAACGATTGACTTCCGGAAGAAGCATACTTACCTAATCTTTTATCGAACACGATCTGACAAATGGATGACGGCAGTTCAAGACCCCCGTGTGGCCTCGCCGGCGGACGCCAAACATTGGCGAGTTTGTTCGATTCAGCAGGGAGGTTACCTCAAACGTTATCTTGATTTTCACGACCACTCGCTTTGATTTTTAAAGTACCTGCTCATAGTGTCCTTCCCCTGCCATGCATTCGTCACATCAAACCAATCAACGAAAGGAATTAAGAAAATGATCAAAAAGACAGCTGTATACATGGTCTTAGGGCTATTCGTACTGTTCTCGGCCACAGCAGTTGCTGAGGCGGAGAACTACTCCAAAACGATCCAGGTGTTTAAGGAATCGCCGGTCGTGGCCGAATTTTTCAAAAACGCCTATGGCTACGCCGTATTCCCGACCGTCGGCAAGGCCGGTTTTGTCATCGGGGGCTCATATGGCAAGGGCCAGGTCTATCGCGGCGGCAAGGTCACAGGGAAATCGGCGCTGGTCGAAGGATCGATCGGGCTCCAGCTGGGTGGGGAAGCCTTCAGCGAGATCATTTTTTTCCAGGACAAACGGGCGTATGATGAATTTACCAGTGGTGAATTCGAATTCGGCGCCACGGCCCAGGCGGTTGCCATCACCGCCGGCGTCCAGGCCAAGGCCGGAACCGAGGGGGCAACGGCCGGGGCCAGTACAGGACCCAAGACCAGTGTCCAGGCCAACACCCAATATCACAAGGGCATGGTGACGTTCGTCCACGCCAAGGGAGGCCTCATGTACGAGGCGTCTATCGGAGGACAAAAATTTACCTTTGAACCACTGTGATCCGGTCTTATCCGGATAGGTGAGCGCGCGGTCTGGATTATTCCGACTTGAAAACAACGCTTTCAAAATTCAGGCCGCGCTGCCGGACGCTTGCTCTGCCCTCCATCAGATCCCTTTGATTGCAGCCTGTCCTTTTCCATCGTCCTCCCCAAAATGTCGAAACGCGAGAAACAAAAGCAAAAGCACGTCCACAGGTTTCGTGCCGGTCATGTCGCACATTATCTTCGGGGAAAATTCGATAAGGTTCATCTCCTGTCGAGAAGCCCGTCCTCTGCGTCTATGCCCCTCTGAAAAACTTGTACCTTGACCGCGTTGGTGATAAATCTAAATAAAGATTTCAGCATGTTTCCGAAAGGCAAGGCACGATGACAAATCCCCCCTCCTATGATGAGTTGGCGGAAAGGGTCCGCCAACTGGAAGCCGAAAACCAGCGCCTGACCAGTGTCGAGGCCGAGTTTCAGGCCCTTTTTACCATGTCGCTGGACATGCTCTGCATCGCCGACATCCGAACCGGAACCTTCCTTAAGGTCAACCCGGCTTTTACGGCAACCCTCGGCTACAGTGAGGCCGAACTGCTGGGGCAGCCCTTTGCCGCATTTATCCATACCGAAGACATTGGCCCCACCCGGATGGTGTTGGATGAACGATTGCAAAAGGGTGAAAAGGTCATCAATTTTAAAAACCGCTATCGCTGCAAAAACGGGGACTACCGCTGGCTGAGCTGGGTGTCCCACCCGCTGGCGGAGCAGGGCCTGACCTACGCTGTGGCCCATGACATTACGGCGGAGATTGAAGCCCAAGAGGAAATCCGTGAACGCCGGTTGTTTCTCGAATCCGTGCTCTATCATGCCCCCGATGCCATCGTCACCATGGACGCCCGGCATCAGGTCGTGGACTGGAATCCCGGTGCGGAGAAGATGTTCGGCTTCACGCCTGAGGAAGCCATGGGCAGGCCGCTCGACGACCTTGTGGCCGGTCAGGAGCATATGGACGAGGCCGGCGCTAAAACCCAACAGGTACTGTCCGGTCATCGGGTGGAGGCCTTTGAGACGGTGCGCTTCCACAAAGACGGCACCCCCCTCAATGTGATTGCCGCCGGATCGCCTATTTTGGTGGACGGGGTTTTGAAGGGCGTGATGGCGGTCTACACCGACATCACCGACCGGGTAAGGGCCGAGCAAGCCCTGAAAACCTCCCATCAACGTTTCCTGACGGTCATGGACAGCATTGATGCCACCGTCTACGTCGCCGACATGGAAACCCACGAAATCCTTTTCATGAACCGGAACATGATCGATAACTTCGGACGGGACATGACCGGTGACATCTGCTGGCAAGCGTTCCGGGGCGAAACAGGCCCCTGCCCCCACTGCACCAACCATCAATTGGTGGACGACCGCAGCCGGCCCACCGGCGTTCAAACATGGAAGGGAAAAAATCCGGCCAACAACCGATGGTACATCAATTATGATCGGGCCATCGAATGGACGGACGGACGCCTGGTGCGCCTCCAGATCGCCGTCGACATCACCGAAAACCAAAAAATGGAAGCGGCCTTCCAGCGCGCCCAGAAAATGGAAGCCATCGGCACCCTGGCCGGAGGCATTGCCCACGATTTCAACAACCTGTTGACCGGCATCCAGGGCTACGCCTCCCTGATGAAGGTGGATCCGGATATTGCCGACCTTCACAGGGAACAGGTCCTGGCTATTGAAAGCTACGTCAACAGCGCCCGGGATCTGACCGCCCGGCTGCTGGGTATCGCCCGCGGCGGCAAGTATGAAATCGTCCCTGTGGATATCAACAAACTGATGGCGGATACGGCCGCCATGTTCGGCCGCACCCGCAAAGAGATTCAACTCCATCAGGAATTTCATACGCCCCCTTTGATCGTGGAGGTCGACCGCCGGCAGATCGAACAGGTGGTGCTGAACATCTTCATCAACGCCATGCACGCCATGACGGCCGGCGGAGATCTGTTCCTGAAAACGTCCGCGGTCAGCCTGGACGCCGCTTTCTGCGAACCCCACCATATCGAAGCAGGCGCCTACGTCAAAGTCTCCATAACCGATACGGGCATCGGGATGGACGCGGACACGCAACAAAGAATATTCGACCCCTTTTTCACGACCAAGGAGAAGGGCCGCGGTACAGGCCTGGGGTTGGCATCCGCGTTCGGCATTGTGAACAATCATGGCGGAACGATCACCGTCTACAGCGAGCCGGGCCTTGGCGCCACCTTCAATATTTATCTGCCCGCATCCGGCAAGCAGGCCGGCCCGGAAACGGTTGTCACCGATCAGATTATCACGGGCTCGGAGACGATTCTGCTGGTGGACGACGAAGAGATGATCCAGATGGTGGCCCGCGCCATGCTGAAGAAACTGGGCTATGGTGTAATCGTGGCGTCGAGCGGCACCGAAGCCGCGGACATGGTGGCCCGGCAGGGGGATGCCATCGCCCTGGTCATCCTGGACATGATCATGCCGGGGATGGACGGGAACCAGACCTTCGATCGGCTGCGGGAAATCGCCCCCCGGCTGCCAGTGCTGCTCTCCAGCGGCTATGCCATCAACGGCCAGGCCATCGACATCATGCAAAAGGGCTGCAACGGCTTCATCCAGAAACCCTTCAGCATCTCCGAGCTGTCCCAAAAAATACGCGGCATACTGGATAAACGCGAAGACGCTCTCTAAAAGATCCCGCCATGGCCGGATGGAGGCGTGGTTTCATATCCATGGGCGCCACGAAAAAAAGGGTTTTCCTTGAGGTGCTGTCAAGCAATTCTGCAAGTCAAGGATTCTAGCAAGCCTTGGGGTTTGAGCCATACAGCATCAAGCTATCTTCCGGTGATTAAGTCTGGACAGCGAGTTTGAGCGTGTGGGGAACTCGAGAAGGTGATCGAGCTGGCGGTTTTGTACACTCGGGGAGACATTGCTGAGGCCGTTGAATATTCCGCAGAAGGCTGTTAAGCTCATTGCATGAAAAGAGAACCGGCCCCTTCCCGGCAGCGGCTACAAGCGGTCCTGGGATCCATGACAGGACGGACCCCCCAACGAACCTCCCGCCGCCGGTTTCTAAATAATCTGATATTGCATTTCCGCCCCACGACCGTACCGGCGGCAACCTTGCCGTTGACGGTTTCCTGGGGTCTGGGCGGCATGGCAGCCATCCTCGTTCTGACCCAGATGGTAACCGGCAGCCTGCTCAATTTTATTTATGAGCCTGTCCCCTCTTTGGCGTATCCTTCCATCCTGATCATCCACGACGATATCGTCTTTGGTAAACTGGTGCGCAATTTACATCATTGGGGGGCCAATCTTCTGGTCATCGTTGCGGGTCTTCATATGTTGCGCGTCATTTTCACCGCGGCCTTCTATGCACCCCGGCACGTCACCTGGTATCTTGGCTTGGGGCTCATGGCACTGGTGCTGGGCGCAAATTTTTCCGGCTATTTGCTGCCCTACGATCAGCTGGCCTATTGGGCGGTAACCATCTGCACCGGCATGCTGGATTACATTCCCTGGCTGGGCCCTTATCTCAAAGCGCTGATCATGGCAGGGGAAGAAATCGGACCGGCGGCCCTGAAGCTTTTCCACACGGTTCATACAACCGTCGTGCCGGCCCTTTTCCTTTTTCTGATGACGTACCATTTCTGGCGGATACGTAAGGCCGGCGGCCTGGTGGTTCCCAAGCAACCCGAAGATCCGCCGACCGGAACGCCTTTGCGGGTGCCCACTGTGCCAAACCTCATTGTCCGGGAAATGGCGATGACCGCGGTCATACTGGCAGTCCTTCTTGTGCTGGCCGTTTTCTTCGATGCGCCGCTGGGTGAACCGGCCAACCCGGGCCTGAGCCCCAACCCCACCAAGGCCCCCTGGTATTTCGCCGGTCTGCAGGAGCTGCTGCTGCATTTCCCTCCCGTCCTGGCTGTGACCGTGATACCGTTCCTTGCGGGTTTGCTGCTGCTGGCCTTACCCTTTGCCAGCCAGCCGAATGAGGCCGCCAGTATCTGGTTTGGCACCCGGCCGGATCGGATTGCCGCCGGTGCTGCAGCCATAGGGGGCGTCATCGTTACCCTGCTGTGGGTCTTCCTCAATGAATACTTTCGCACGGAGGGTTGGCACGCGTCTGGTATCCATAGGGTTTTTAGCGGTGAAATCGCCTTCGGCCTGGGACTGGCAGGCCTGGCGGGGTTCTTCTTCATTCTGCGTCGTCGGGTCGATTTATCCCGACATGGTGCCTTTCAGGCCGTCCTGATGTTGCTGACAAGTGTGTTCCTGACGTTGACCATTATCGGCGCCGGATTCCGGGGTGCCGGTATGCGGCTCACCTGGCCGGGAGGATGATTATGAAAAAACGTAAAAAGAACCCGGCCGGTGGAAAGCGCCCCAAACAGATTGCCGCGCCTGAAGCGCCGACACAGACCCCTGGCGATATTCAGCCGTCGCGGAGGCGTTTTTTAAATCGCATCTGGCTAATTCTGGCGGCCATCGGGGTTGTGGAATTTGGCGTCATGCTGATCCATTTTTTTCGTCCCCGCAAACCCCAGGCCGGGCTGCCAGAAGCGAAAACGAGAATCACCGTCGGTCGTATCAGCGATTTCAGGCCCGGATCGGTTACCGCCTATCCGCAAGGCCGGTTTTACCTGGTGTGCCTCGAAGATGGCGGTTTTATGGCCTTATCCCGACAGTGCACCCACCTGGGATGCACGGTCCCCTGGGATGCCGAGAACCAGCAATTTGCATGCCCCTGTCATGCCTCCGTGTTCGACATCACCGGAGGGGTGATCAATGCACCGGCACCGCGCCCCCTGGATCGTTTCCCCGTAACGATTGAGAACGAATGGGTTCACGTGGACTTCGGCCAGCGCATCCGGCGCGGCCAGTTTCGGGACGATCAAGTCGTTTACGCGAAGAACGACAACGAATAGCTTATGACATCGACTGCCCCGCCATCGGAAGCACACGCCGCCCTGCGGTCCTGGACGCTAACCGGGATTGTCGCCACCCTCGTTATAGTCCTGTCCCTGCCGCTTTATATTCTTAAAGAGCGCTTCGTGTTTCCCACCAATGAGCGCTCCGGGCATGAAACCCTGGCAACGTTCGCGGGTAGTGAGGCCTGCCGCGATTGTCACCGACCGCAATATGACCGCTGGAAGAATTCACATCACGATATGGCAATGGATGTTGCGACCGATGCCACCGTACGCGGCGATTTCAATAACGTCACATTCGAGCATGACGGGATTGTCTCCCGCTTCTACCGGAAGGAAGGGCGTTATTTCGTCCATACCCAGGGGCCGAAGGGCGCAATGGCCGATTTTGAAATCACCCACACTTTCGGTGTCGAGCCGCTGCAGCAGTACCTGGTGCCATTCCCCGGCGGTCGTATGCAATGCCTGCCGATCGCCTGGGATGTCCGCCAAAATCGCTGGTACCATCTCTATCCGGGGAGCGCTCCGGAACCGGACGACTGGCTTTACTGGACAAACGCCGGTCAAAACTGGAACGGTATGTGTGCCGAATGCCACAGCACCAACCTGAAAAAAAACTATGATCCGGACACCGGGGCGTATGCAACAACCTGGGCGGATATCGATGTCGGCTGCGAGGCCTGCCATGGACCCGGATCCCGGCATATCGCCTGGGCGCGTTTGCCGGAGATGGCCAGACCGAAGACGGCCGATTTCGACCTGGTCGTGAATTCGACCCATTTGCCGGCCCGCCAGCAGATCGAACTATGCGCTCCCTGTCATTCACGAAGATCGTCTCTTGGGGATAACACCCATGACTTTGATGATTTTCTGGACTACGCCATGCCCCAGTTGCTGACCGAGGGCATGTATTATCCTGACGGCCAGATATTGGAAGAAGTCTACGTCTATGGCTCTTTCATGCAAAGCAAGATGTATAACCGCGATATCCGCTGCAGCGACTGCCACGACGTGCACAGCACCCGGAGGGTCAAAGAAGGCAATGCGCTTTGCCTGCAATGCCATCGGGCCGATGTCTACGATACGGCCGCGCACCATTTCCATAAAAAGGCCGGCGAAAAGGGGGACCCCATCAAGGGACCGGACAGTGCGGTGCTGTTCGAAGTCGGATCAGGCGCGTCCTGCGAGCAATGCCATATGCCGGGCCGTGTCTATATGGGCATTGACTACCGGCCGGATCACAGCTTCCGCGTGCCCCGTCCCGATCTTACGGCCAAGACCGGTGCGCCCAATGCCTGCAGCCGCTGCCACTGGAACAAGTCGTACCAATGGGCCCAGGACTATATCATCCGGTGGTACGGCCAGAAGACCAAACCGCATTATGGGTTGGTTTTAGACGGTGCCCGCAGGGGAGACCCGCGTTCCGAAGCCGATCTCATCCGGCTGGTGCGGGATCGACTGCTGCCGGCCATCGTCCGGGCGACGGCAATGTCCCAGCTGAGGGATTATCCCAGTTCGGATAGCCTTAAGGTTTTTGAAGAGGGTCTGACCGATGCGGAGCCGTTGGTCCGCATGGCGGCGGCGCGCTTCATTCCTGTTCAGAACAATGCCCGGCATCGCCGACTGCTTGTTCCGCTGCTCTATGATAATGTAAGGGCCGTAAGGATCGAAGCTGCCCAGGCTCTGGCCGCCCTCCCAGAGGATATCATTCAGGGCCCCGAGCGCCATCAATACGAACAGGTTCTGGAGGATTACCGTCAGGCCATGCTCTATACGGCTGATTTTGCCGCATCACGGCACAATCTGGGCAATCTATACGGCAATCTGGGGCAGCCGGACAAGGCGGAGCATCACTACCGCAAAGCCATCGAGATCGACGATCAATTCTACCCCGCCAAGGTCAACCTGGCCATGCTCTACAATCAGCGCGGTCGTAACAATGAAGCTGAAAAGCTCCTTCGACAAGTCGTTGCCCAACACCCGGATCTTTATCAGGTTCACTACTCGCTGGGGCTTCTGCTGGCCGAAGAAAACCGTTTCGAAGAAGCCACTATCTATTTAGGGCAGGCCGCTTCAGGCCTCCCGCAGCGATCGCGGATTCATTACAATCTGGGCCTTCTGCTGCAAAAACTCCATCGTGATGTCGAAGCCGAATCCGCTCTGCAAAGGGCGCTTGCCATCGAACCCAACCAGCCGGAATATCAGTACGCCCTGGCCGCCTTTTATCTGGAACGCCGCGACTGGGACAAAGCGGAGCAGATGACCCTGCGACTATTGGAGACATACCCTGACAGACCTGATATTCTGAAGCTGCTAAGGATTATCGAATCGCGAAAGTAGACTTCAGGGGTGGCTTGAAATGGTATTCAGATCGGGTTTCTGCCTGAATAAAGACGCTATTCAGTTTGGATCATTTCCGAATAAAACTGGCAGCAGGTGGTGGCGATCAACCACGACAACCGCTCCCGGATTAGACCCATCGAAGTGACGGTTGCGGGCGTCGCCGGATGATGCTTGATCGGCTGCTATGAGTGACTTTTTACACTTGATTAAAGCACGCGAAAAACGGTAAGATCATTTGTTGTGTCAGGACCACAGGGTTCTCCCCGTACCCATTTGGACTTCATCCCATTACACCCGGACTAAGAAATAAGGTGGCGATCCCTTGAAGAAAGCAGTCGCGATTGACGAGCACCTGCGTTTCGAGCAGATGATATCCAATCTGTCGGCACGGTTCATCAACCTGCCCGGGGAACGCATCGATGAGGAAATCGAGAATGCCCTGGCAGAATTGCTGGATATTTTCCAGGTCGACCGTTGTGCGCTTTTACTAACGATGCCGGGCAAAGAGGCTTGGCAAATTACCCATGTGGCCGCTTCGGCGGATGCCCCAACGGTTCCAAAAAACACGATCCTCCCCAGATCGATCAACCCATGGGCCTATGGGCAATTGACGGAACGGGGTGAGGCGGTATGCTTTTCGAATTTTGACCAGGTCCCGCCCGAAGCCCACGTCGACAAGCAAACCTGGGCAAGCTGGGGCATTCGCTCCAATCTTTGCATACCGATTCTTCTTGGGAATTCGGTCGGCCACCTCATTGCCATCAATTCAATCACGCGCGAACGAAGCTGGCCGGCGGAATACATCCCACGGCTGCAGCTTCTTGGCGAAATCTTTGTCAATTCTTTGGAGCGGCGCAAGGCCGAATTGGCGCTGATTGCTAGCGAGGAGCGGATACGTCTGGCGGCCGCGGCCGCCGACGCCGGACTCTGGGAGATCTGTATCGACACGGGATGGCTCTGGGCCACTGACAAGACGCGTGAAATCTTCCACTTTTCCCCGGACGAAGAATTGAGCTTCGAGCGGTTTCTGGAAACCGTGCACCCGGACGACCGTGAGAGCGCCCAGGCCACCCTGGCGCGATGCCTGGAGACTCGCGACATGGTGCGCCTGGAATACCGCATTCTGCAGCCCGACGGGAGCATGCGCTGGATCGTATCCCGCGGTCGCTCCTGTCCTGCGACCTCGGAACAGACGGAGCGCGTGATGGGGGTTGTCGTCGACATTACCGAGCGCAAAGAAATGGATGCCCGGATAAATGATCAGATGGTGGAAATCCAAGAGCTGAAAGATCAGCTGGAACAGGAAAATATCTACCTGCGGGATGAAATCGTGCACCAGCAGGGGCATGAGGGTATCGTAGCCCATAGCAGCGCCATGAAAAAGATTCTGGCCCAGTTGGAACAGGTAGCCGACACGGATGCCACCGTTCTCCTGACCGGCGAAACCGGCACCGGCAAGGAACTCCTGGCCCAGAGGATCCACAGCCTCAGTCGTCGCAGGAAACGGGCCCTGGTGACCATCAACTGCGCGGCCCTGCCGCCCACCTTGATTGAAGGCGAGCTTTTCGGCCGGGAGAAGGGGGCCTATACCGGGGCGCTCACCCGCATGGCGGGCCGCTTCGAGGTGGCGAACCATTCCACCTTTTTTCTGGATGAAGTCGGCGAGCTTTCCCCCGAACTGCAGGCCAAGCTCCTGCGGGTGCTGGAAGAAGGGCGTTTTGAACGTCTGGGCTCCACCAAAACCCAGACGGTCGACGTCCGCATTATTGCCGCCACCAATCGGGACCTGGCGCAAGAGGTTGCCGCAGGCCGGTTTCGCAGCGATCTCTACTACCGGCTGAATGTTTTTCCCATTGCCATTCCTCCGTTGAGGGAGCGCCCCGAAGATGTGCCCCCGCTGGTCTGGATGTTTGTCAAGCACAACGAGAAAACGCTGGGCAAGCACATCGACCGCATATCCCGCAAAAGCCTAAGCGCCCTGCAGCGCCATGCCTGGCCGGGTAACTGCCGGGAGCTGCGCAATATCGTCGAACATGCCATGATCTTGAGTAAAGGTGAAATCCTACAGATACATACGCCGGAATCAAAAAGTGCGTCGACGCCCCCGGCGGCCACTCTGGATGAAGTGGACCGCCGGCATATCCAGGCGGTGCTGACCAAAACCGGCTGGCGTATCTCCGGCCCAAACGGGGCGGCCGAAATCCTGGGACTGAAACGCACCACGCTGCAATCCAAGATGAAAAAGCTGGGCATCCAGCGGTCTACCGAATGATGCCCAAATATCGGCAAATTGCCGGTATTTAGGCAGCACACCTTTCTTGCATATACCCATAACTACATAGCAATACGGAATTACTGTATAATTCCGACCATTCAGCGCTTTTCCGTGGCACCCTCCATTATGGAATGCTTTTCGCATTCTGCTGTCTTTCAGATCTTTTTAAAACGCCATTTCCATAATCACCGCCCTCGAGGTGCTTCCATTTGCCAGATTCTACAGGAATAACGCCTGCTGTAAGCGATCGGACCTCTATGGATTATAGCATCCGTGCGACGCTTCGGATGAGGATTCCGGTCCGTAAGCGCAAAGAGGCCCGGCGCATCCTTGGTTCTTTGATCGAACGGATCAAACTGGAGGAAGGCTGCCTTGGCTGCAGCCTCTACCAGGATGCGTTGGACAAGGGCACCCTCATGTTCGAGGAAGTTTGGGCCAATGAGATCAGTTTCCAGAAACACCTTCGATCCGATGAATTCCGAACCGTGCTGATCGTGGTGGAAATGGCCAGCGCACCACCGACTATCCGGTTCGATCGAATTACCCATTCGGCGGGCATGGCCACCATCGAAAGCATGCGGAGTCCAGCAAATATCAAACCCGGTGCATCCGGATCGTCGCCGTAAGTTCAGGCAACGTTCCGATGCATGGGGTGTCACCGGCGGTAAGCGACATATGCGGCCGCAGGCCGCCAACCGAAACGATTCCAAAAGGAGTATGCATGAAACGTCACCACCTTATTAGAACGCTGGATTTCATTCTCATTATTTTTGTTTTGTTTGGCTGTGCCCAGGTGCAGCCAGCGTCGGCGTCTTCCACCACGCCGTCGCCGGTCCTGGATCGCATCCTCGAGAAAGGTGAGCTGCGGGTGGGCATGTCCGGCGACATGCCGCCGCTGAACATGACCACCAAAGAAGATGGGCTCATCGGACTGGATGCCGACCTGGCTGCCATCATCGCCGATGCCATGAACGTCAAACTGAGCCTGCAACCCATACCGTTTGCCGAACTCCTGCCCGCCCTCGAAGCCGGACGCATCGACATGATCATCGCCAACATGACCATCACGCCGGAGCGTAACCTGAAAGCCGTATTCGTGGGCCCCTATTTTACTTCGGGTAAAGGGATTCTGACCAAGCGGGCGACCCTGGCCCAGGCCATGGGGATGGAGGATCTCAACAGCGCGGAATTCACGCTCGCCGCTGTCAAGGGCACCACCAGCGAACTGGTGGCGCGCAAGGGCGCTACCCGGGCCGTCCTGTTGACGGCCGCCTCCAAGGATGAGGCCGTGCAAATGGTGATCGACGGGGATGCCGACGCCATGATCGCCGACTTTCCCATCTGCGTCGTGGCCGCTTACCGCCATCGGGACGCCGGTCTGGTGGCCGCCAGCACCCCAATTACATACGAGCCCATCGGCATCGCCATCCCCAAGGGCGATCCGCACCTGGCTAACTGGCTGGAGAACGTCCTGGACGGCCTCCGCAAGGCCGGGGTCATGAAAGCTTTGAAAAAGAAGTGGTTTGGTGAACCGAAATGGATCGACCAGTTGAAATAGAATCAAATGGTGTTTTCAATCACCGCATCAACGAAAGGAGCACAACGTGAAGCCGAAAGTAACGATTGGATTTATTGCCCTAATGGCTGTTCTGTTGCTCGCGGCCTGCACCACCATGCAGGGTACAAGCCCAGAGGTGACCGGCGAATTGGGGACGCCCAACGCCACCACCACCATCAGCGGCAAGCAGCTGCCGGCACCCGAGCCCGAATTCGGGGGCGATATCAAGGACGGCGCCCTGCAATCGAAGCCCTGGTGGTCGCCCCGCATCGTGCCGCCCAAGAAGGCGCCCAATGTCCTGGTGATCATGCTGGACGACGCCGGCTTCGGCGTGCCCAGCACCTTCGGCGGGGTCATCCCCACCCCGACCATGGACCGCATCGCCAAAAACGGCCTGCGCTACAACAATATCCACTCCACGGCCCTGTGCTCGCCCACGCGGGCCGCCCTGATCACCGGGCGCAACCACCACTCGGCGGGATTCGGCGTCATTTCCGAGCAATCCACCGGTTTCCCCGGCTACAACAGCATCATCGAGAAGGACAAGGCCACCATCGGGCGGATTCTGCTCGACAACGGCTATGCCACGGCCTGGTTCGGCAAGGACCACAACACGCCGGCCTTTACCGCCAGTTCGGTGGGGCCCTTCGACCAGTGGCCCACGGGTCTGGGCTTCGAGTATTTCTACGGGTTCGTCGGCGGGGATGCCAACCAGTGGCAGCCCAACCTCTTTCGCAATACCACCCAGATCTATCCCTTCAAGGGCAAGCCGGGCTGGAACCTCATTACCGGCATGGCCGACGACGCCATCGAATATCTGAACCGCATCAACCAGATCCAGCCGGACAAGCCCTTCTTCGTCAAGTATGTGCCCGGCGCCACCCACGCGCCCCATCACCCCACCAAGGAATGGGTGGACAAGATCAGTGCCATGCATCTGTTCGACGACGGCTATGAGAAGCTGCGCGAGCGGATCTTCGAGAACCAGAAGAAGCTCGGCGTGATTCCGGCGGATGCCCGGCTGGAGCCCTGGCCCAAGGATCTGCTCAAACCCTGGGACGATCTGACGCCCGAGGAGCAGAAGCTCTTCATCAAACAGGTGGAAGTGTTCGCCGCCTATGCCGCCTATACCGACTGGGAGATCGGCCGCGTCGTCCAGGCCGTCGAGGACATGGGCAAGCTGGACAACACCCTCATTATCTACATCAACGGCGACAACGGCACCAGCGCCGAGGGTGGTCCCATGGGCACGCCCAACGAGGTGGCCTGGTTCAACGGCGTCAACGACATGCCGGCCAAATTGCAGATGAAGTGGTATGACGTGTGGGGCACCGAAGAAACCTACAACCACATGTCGGCCGGATGGTCCTGGGCCTTCGACACGCCCTTCACCTGGTTCAAACAGAATGCCTCGAGACTCGGCGGCATCCGGCAGAACATGGCGGTGATGTGGCCGGAGCGGATCAAGGACAAGGGCGGGCTCCGCGAGCAGTTCATGCACGTCATCGACGTGGTGCCCACCATTCTCGAGGTTGCCGGTATTCCCGCCCCCCAGTATGTGGACGGCATCAAGCAGGCCCCCATCGAGGGCACCAGCTTCGCCTACACCTTTGACAAGGCCAACGCCAAGGCGCCGTCGCAGCACAAGACCCAGTATTTCGAGATGATGGGCCAGTGGGCGCTCTATCACGAGGGCTGGCTCCTGAGCACCAAGGTCAACCGCGCGCCCTGGAAGGCCTTCGGCGCCGCCAATCCCGACCCGCTCAACAACCAGGTGCTCGAGCTGTACAATCTCGAGGAAGATTTCACCCAGTCCAACAACATCGCCGACCAGCACCCGGACAAAGTGCAGGCGCTCAAGAAGCTGTTCATTGCGGAGGCCCGGAAGTACCAGGTGATGCCCATGGACGCCTCGGTGGTGACCCGCCTCGTCGCCCCGCGGCCGAACATCACCGCCGGTCGCTCCGAGTTCGTCTACACCCTGCCCATGACCGGTCTGCCCCAGGGTGACTCGCCAATGCTCCTCAATGCGTCCTACACCATCACCGCGGACATCGAGGTGCCCAAGGGCGGCGCCGAAGGCATGATCCTGACCTCGGGCGGCCGTTTCGCCGGTTACGGCTTCTACCTGCTCGAGGGCAAGCCGGTCTTCCTGTGGAACCTGGTCAATCTGAAGCGCGTCAAGTGGGAAGGTCCCGAGGCGCTCAGCCCCGGCAAGCACACCATCGAATTCGATTTCAAATACGATGGCCTCGGGGTCGGCACCCTCGCCTTCAACAATATGAGCGGCATCGGCCGCAGCGGCACCGGCACGCTGAAAGTGGACGGCAAGGTGGTGGACACCAAGGAGATGAAACGAACCCTGCCGATCATCCTGCAGTGGGACGAGTCCTTCGACATCGGCTCCGACACCCTGACCGGTGTCAACGATGCGGATTACAAACCGCCCTTTGCGCTGACGGCCAAGCTCAACAAGCTGACCATCAGGGTGGACCGTCCGCAGCTGAGCAAAAAGGACCTCGACAAGCTCGAGGCCTCGCAGGCGACGGCCGTGGACGGCAACCCGATCAAACACCTGCAGGGCGGGCCGCATTAAACCGGCACGGCGCCCTGAAAGTGTTGTCATCGCGATCGTGAAACGCGGAGGCCGGCCCGCAAGCATCCGGGCCGGTCTGCGCCACCGAAGTGATCAAAGCGAAAGGCGGTGGCCGCTATGAGCGGGGCCCTCGGATCCATGCGCTTACATCAGGCGGCGGCAAGATGACGACCAGGGCAGCAACAATAAGAAATGCGGAAATGATATTAGGAGAAAAATCATGAAAGCAAAATACCTTTTACTCGCCACGGCATGGGTCCTGGTGGCAACCTTGGCGGCCGCCCCGGCGGTATCCCTGGCCCAGGAGGACGACGCCACGGCCATCCTCAAGGCCATGTCGGACTATGTGGGCAGCCAGGAAACCATCGAACTCACCTTCGACAGCGCCATCGAAATCATCACCCCGCAACTGGAGAAGATCCAGTTCACCAATTCCGGTCAGGCCCTGCTGCACCGCCCGGACAAGCTGCGCGCCCACCGGGTGGGCGGCTACGCGGATGTGGAAATGTTCTACAACGGCAAGACCACCAGCGTCTATGGAAAGCACGTCAACGGGTACGCCCGGTTCGAAGCACCGGGCACCGTCGATGACCTGATCCATGCGTTGAGGGAGGGCCACGGCGTTGCCCTGCCGGGGGCCGACCTGCTGCTGACGAATTCTTATGCGGTGCTCGCGGAAGACATCCTGGAGGCCAAACACATCGGCCGCGGCGTCATCGACGGCGTGGAGTGCGAGCATCTGGCCTTCCGCAACTTCGACACCGACTGGCAGCTCTGGGTGGCGGTGGGACCGCAGCCCATCCCGCGCAAGATGGTCATCACCAGCAAAACCTTGAACAGCGCCCCGCAGTATACCCTGCAGGTGAAGGAATGGAAATCCGATGTCACGCCACCGAAGGACGCGTTCACGTTCACGCCCCCGGAAGGCGCCGTAGCGCTCGACCCCGACGCGCTCCTTGAACTTGACGAACTGCCGCCGGGTGCGGAGTAAGGAGGAAATCCATGAAACGCACATTCGGAAAAAGTCTTCTCATATTGGGATTGGCGGCTGCCGGATGGTTGTGGAACGGCGACGTCAAGCTTCCACCAGAAAAAATGGTCGCCACGGCGGAGGCCGTTATCGGCCGTCCCCGGACGCCGGTCAGTTATGCCGGCGTGGCCCGCCGCACCACTGTCCGAGTGGCGCGACGGGGGGTAGGTGTCAACCGGGGCGGCCCCGTGAACCGGGTCGGCCGGTGGTAAATAGCTTCGCATGACCCACGAATAGGTAAACGGGTCAGCGGCGGCACCCGCCAACCCGCTTCCCCCGAACGGGCTGTCGAAAGAAACCGGGAAGAAAAAATGAGCTTTGCAGCAAAACTGAAAGAAGAAATCAGGGCGGTCTTGATAGCAACCCTTTATTTCGGTTGCTGGATCCTGGCCCTGATGGTGATCAAGTGGCTGATCCTGGCCGAGTACGCCATCGCTTTCCGCGGGTGGTCCATGGCCTTTGTGGGCGCGCTTGTGCTCGCCAAGGTGGTGCTCGTGCTCGAGCATGTCTCCCTGGGGGACTGGGTGCGAAGACAGCCCGCCTGGGTCGATGTGGTCCTGCGCACTGTCCTTTATACACTGGGTGTTGCCCTGGTGCTCATCCTTGAAAAAGGATTCGAAGGCCGTCACGCGGCAGGGGGCTTCGGCCCGGCCGTACAGCACCTCTTCCAGCAGGCGGACTTCTACCATGTGTGGGCCACCATTCTCTGCATTGCCGGTGCGCTGCTGGGCTATAATGCCATCATGGTTGTGCGACGGCATCTCGGCAACCGCGAACTCTTCCGGATTTTTCTGGCGCCGATTCCGGAAGAACCGGATGAGCATCCGGTGTCGCCATCGCGGGAACCGTAAAGGAGATAACGATGAAAAAAAGATCGCAAACCCTTCTCATAATTGGCGCACTGATGACACTGCTGCTCTTTGACGTCCCCCCCTGGGTGCCGGTACCCGCCGACTTCGTAAACGAAGCCGCCGCGATTATTGGACGCCCCCTGACACCACTGTCCTACGCCGGCGTGGCCCGGCGCACCAGCCGCCGTGTCTTCCGCCGCAACATGGCCTATTCCTCCGCAGCGGCAACAACGTATACGACCACACCGGCCCCGGCGCCGGCCCATCACGCCCCACCCCCGGCGCCAACCCATCCCACGGGCGCTCCGCCGGTGGGGACCGTCGTGAACAAACTTCCCTCCGGCTGTGTGTCAAGCCCAAAGGGCGGAATCGAGTACTACAATTGCGGCGGCGTTTACTACCGACCGGTCGTCCAGGGCAACAACCTGGTCTATATGGTCGAGCACCCCTAAGGCGGCGGACGATTAGGGCAATCGCAACAGCCCCTCCAGGGGGGACGGACCATCCCGGGACAATACGTCACGGGAAAAGGAGACACACCTTAGGACAATGGGACACGGGTTGACCCATAGAGGAATGCTGCTGATCATCCTGGGACTGCTGTTGGGACTTTGCACGGTGGCGGCTACCGGTGTTGTTGCACAGGAATCCCAGGAACAAAAGGTTGCTTCGGCCGACAAAGCGGAAGAGGTGATACCGCCGGACAATGTCGCCACCCGCGCCACCGAGGTGTCGAACCTGCTGACCGAGTTGACCACCAAGTTCGCCACGCTTACGGACGTCGATGACATACGATCGCAATTTCTCAAGGTTCGCCAAATCATCGCGACGGAAATAGACGAAGCCCAAAGCGTCCTTCAGGGAACGGCGACCATCGAAACGCTCCAGAATCTTCAGGCGCGGTGGAAGCCCCGGCAGGTGCAGATTGGCGGCTGGCTCGACCAGCTTACCCAAAAGGCCCTCGCCTTGCAGGATGCCCTGAGTCACCTGGAAGATCGGCACGCCCTGTGGAACCGGACGCGGGACCGTTTGCGTACATCGGCGGCGCCGCCGGCCACGCTGCATCAGGTCGCACAAGTACTGACGGCCATCGAAGCGGGTCGGACGACCCTGAGCGACAAACATGACAAGGTGCTGAATCTTCAGAGCCGGGTATCCGAAGAAATGACGCGCTGCAATGGCGTCCTGGCACATATCGACAAAGCGCAGAAAGGTGCCGTTGCTGGCCTTTTGACCCGCGAACGTGAACCCATCTGGCACTCGGAGAGCTGGGCTGTCGCGAAAAGGCTGCTGCCCGATCAAGTCCGCAAGACGACCGGGGCCGTGCGCACCGATATCGTCCAATTTGTCCGTGACCCCCACAAAGGAATGCCCCTGCAGGCGGTCCTTTTGATTGTGCTGACCGTGGTGTTCACGGCCGTCCACCGTGTCGTTAAAAAGCGGTCTGCCGATGCCGTAAATGGTGCGGCCCTTAAAGGGCTATTCGAGCGGCCGTATGCCGCTTCCTTTTTCATGGTGTGGCTCTATGCCACCCGCTACGCTTCTCCGACCCCGCCAATGGTCCAGGAGCTTTTTACGGTTTTGGCATTTATTCCGACCTTGAGGCTTTTACAGCCGGTGATCAGGGCGGAATTCATGCCGGGGCTGTATGCTCTGGGCGTGTTGTTCGTGGTGGACACGTTGCGCGGGCTGTTGGCCGGCGCCCTTGTGGTGGAACCCTTGCTGCTGATGGTTGAAGGCCTGGGCGGGCTGCTGGTGCTGGGATGGCTGCTGACCACTCGAAGAGAAGCCATCGTTTCGGATGACCCGGTCCGAACAGGACGGTCGGTCATCGCCACTGTTATTCAGTTTGTCCTCGTTTACCTGGCAGTGGGGATTGCGGCCGGCGCCGTCGGTCACATGCGGGTAGCGCGGCTCATCACCTCAGGCACCCTGACGGCCTGTGTGCTGGCCCTGGAGCTTTGGGCCGCCGTGCGGGTGTTTGGCGGTATCCTGGCGGTGGGGCTGCAATTGTGGCCCCTGCGGCTGCTTCGAATGGTACAAAATCATAGCGATCTGCTGACCAAACGCGTCTATCGATTGCTGGTGGTGATGGCTGTCCTGGGCTGGGCCCTTCGCCTCTGTGAACGGCTAGGGTTTCTTGACCCCATCCAGGCCATCGGAAGCGGCGTTCTGTCCATGAAGCTGGAACGTGGATCGATCAGTATTTCCATCGGCGATATCATGGCTTTCCTTGCGGCCATGGCCGTGTCCTACCTGCTGTCGGCCTTTCTCCGCTTCACCCTCAAGGAAGAAGTCTATTCCCGGGCCAGCACCCCGAGCGGTACGGCGTATGCCTCTTCGCGTCTGATTCATTATTCCATTTTGGCGCTGGGGTTCGTCATTGGTTTGGGGCTTTTGGGAATGGATCTTGCCAAGGTAAGCGTTCTGGCGGGTGCCTTGGGGTTAGGCATCGGCTTCGGCCTTCAGGGCGTGGTCAACAATTTCGTCTCCGGGTTGATCCTGCTCTTCGAGCGGCCGGTCCACGTGGGAGACGCCGTAGAGGTGAGCGGGCTTTACGGCGAGGTGCGGCGGATCGGGTTCCGTGCCAGCACCGTGCGCACACGCCAGGGTTCGGACATCATCATCCCCAATGCCGAGTTCATTACGGCCAACGTTACCAATTGGACTTTCAGTGATCATCTGCGGCGCATCCAGGTGCCGGTAGGGATCAACTATGCGTCGCATCCGAAAAAAATCATTCAATTGCTGGAGGAAGTAGCCCGGACTCAGCCCCAGATCCTTGCACGGCCGGCACCCAGATGCCTTTTCTTAGAATACGGCGAGAGCGCAATCCATTTCGAGCTCCGTTGCTGGACCGACCAGCCCATCAATTACAACCGAATCCGCAGCGATCTCAATACGGCGGTCTACGACGCCGTCAAAGCGGCGGGCATATCGTTCCCTTTCCCCCAGCGGGAGGTACGATTGTTACAAGACACCCCATCAACCTCATCGCATGGCGATCCGGCGCAGAATCCCGAAGTGCGTAGGGCAGAACTTACAACCAGAGAAACCCAAAAAGACAAGGAGGCGTAATTCCCATGTTACGTTATTGGTGCCCTATCCTATTTATCATCATTTTTTCCCTCTCATTCGTGAATGGTGCCTCCGCCGGCGGCCTTTACCTCTACGAAGTCGGCAGTCCGGACGTGGGCCTGGCCGGGGCCGGCTATGCCGCCCGGGCCGATGATGCCGCCACGGTTTTCACCAATCCGGCCGGAATGACCCGCATCGACCAACCCTCCGTCCTGATGGGCACTCAGCCGGTGTATATGGACATGGAGTTCAGCCCCGACGGCAACACGTCGGCCGCAGCCGCGACCCTCCCCAGTGGTGCACCGGCCAAGGACGGCGACACCAGCGGCTGGATGCCGGCGGGAGGACTTTATTATGTCCACCCGGTCAACGACCAACTCCGGTTGGGACTCTCTGTGAACGGCTATTTCGGTCTTTCTCTCGATTACGAGAGTGACTGGGTGGGCCGCTATTACGTCAAGGAGGCCACCCTCCAGGGGATGGCCGTCCAGCCCGCCGTGGCCTGGAAAGTCAACGACTGGCTGTCGTTGGGCGCGGGCGTGGCGGCCATCTACGGCATGATGGAGGAAAAGGTCGCTGTCAACAACATCAATCCGCTCCTGGGCGACGGCGAGCTCAAGGTCGAGGATCAGGACTGGACCGCCCAGTTCAACCTCGGTGTTCTGACGGAACCCCGCAAAGGGACCCGCTTCGGCCTCACCTACCTCTCGGAAGCAAAGCTCGACTTCTCCGACCGGGTGGAATGGAAGGGGCTCGGCCCGGTTCTCGCGGCCTCCCTCGACGGCCGGGGCTTGCTGGACGCCAGGCTGGACCTGGGCATGTACATGCCCCAGGCAGTGATGTTCAGCGCCTACCACGAACTCACCGACCGATTGGCGCTGATGGCCAATCTGGGCTGGCAGGACTGGTCGCGGTTCGGCAAGGTCCACATCGGCCTCACCTCACTGACGTCCACCAGCCTGACCGTGGACATGGACTACAAGGACACCTGGCACGTGGCGTTAGGGGCCGAATACAAGGCGTCCGATGCCTGGCGCATTACCGGCGGCGTGGCCTACGACAGCGAGATGGTGGACGAATCGGACGTGGAGCCCAACATGCCGGTGGGCGAAAACTGGCGCTTCGGCCTGGGGAGCCGTTACGACTGGTCGGAAGACCTGAGCCTCACGGGCGCCTACGAACTGGTTTGGGTGGGTGACATCGATATGGACACGGATCGGGGCCCGCTGGCGGGACGCGTCTCCGGAACGTATGACGATGTCAGTCTGCACGTATTCTGTCTGACCCTCGAATGGCGATTTTGAACGTCCAAACCCGGATGCGGGTGGGGTTAATCGGCTATACTTCAAACATTAGGAGGGGTTCTATCCCGGAGGAGGTCTTATGAAACGCACATGGACATGGACAGTCATCGTCGCAGTCTTGATGCTCTGGGGACTGCCGGCCGGAATTACAGCACAGGAAGCCGGGCAATGCTATTTTCAGGCCACCGAAGATATCTACCTTAAAATCTACCATCTCGACAAAGACGGGGTCGAGGAAGGGACCTACTGGAGCGGCCACTTGCCGGAAGGCGGAACCAAGTCCTACAACGCACCCCATGGCCGGGTCGGGTACGCCACCAAGAAGAACCCGGACGACCCCTGGGAAGGAACCCAGGGAGAATGCTTCGGTGGCGAAGCGATTCAAATTCCCTGACATGCGTCATGCGTTATAGGGCTTTTAGAATAAAAAAACGCATGGTTGCGGCATAATGGTTGTCAAGCGGAAAAGCCGCCAATTGGAATCGTAAAGGAGGATGCTATGAGACGCCCTTTGGCCACTTACATTGCCGTATGGTTTGTGTCGACGCTATTGTTTGTCCCTTCTGTCGGCGCTTTCGAAATCATCACCGAAGATGACATCTCCCAGAACATCATCACCCGCGAGATGCTCATCGCAACGACCGACAACTTCATTGTACTTTACGACGCCTCGGGCTCGATGGCGAAGGAATACAAAGCCGGGGTACAGAAACTCGACGCCGAGCTGCAGATTTTAAAGCAGCAGAATGCTATTTTGCCCGAGCTGGGCTATAACGCCGGCCTGTATTGCTTCACGCCCTTCAAGGCGTATTACGAAGTGCAACCCTACGACCGGGCTGCATTTGGCCGCGCCATCGATCAACTGCCCAACACCGAGACCGCCGGGGGATTTGCCGGACAGCCGACCCCGTTGGCCGAGGGCATCGCCGCTCTGGATCCCATCCTGGCCCAACTTTCCGGCAAGACCGTGGTGTTCATTTTCACCGACGGAACCTACACCTACAACCGGGTTACCAAGCAGCGCCCCCTGGATGTTGCCAAGCCCCTGGTGGACAAATACAACGTCTGCTTCTACCTGATCAGTTCAGCCTCCACACCCAAGGCCGAAAAACTGCTCAATGACATGGCTGCGTATAACGAATGCTCACGGGTGGTATCCTTCGACGCTTTCTACAAGAATCCCCTGTGGGGACAGGGGGTACTCTTCGTTGTGGATTCCACGGTGGAAGTGGAAACGATCACCGAGCGCAAGGTGGTCGGTGTGGAAGTTAACGACATCAATTTCGCTTTTGACCAAGTTGCCATCCAACCAGGGGATCACAACAATCTACGGCAGGTGGCGGACTTTCTGCAAAACACCCCAAAAGCCTACGCGGTTTTGGCGGGGTTTACGGACAGCAAGGGGCATCCGGAATACAACCTGCAGCTATCGCGCATGCGAGCCCAGAGCGCCAAAAATTACCTTCTGGAGCACAGCCGCATCGACCCGGATCGGGTTGTTCTTCTGTGGTACGGAGCGACCAACTTTATCGCGGACAATGACACCCCCGAGGGTCGCGCTAAAAATCGCCGGGTGGAAATGGCTATCGGCATGCTGGATGAATGATGGTGGCATCCGCTCCCCGATTTTATTAAAACGCGAAATCTTCGGAGCCAGGATCGGCCCGGGGAGCGGTGTTTCTCAACCCGCAAGGTGAAAGCGAGGTTTGACGATGTGCGCTAGAACTGGAATTTTCAGGACTGCAATGGCGGTATTATGCACCGGTATCATCTGGGCCTCATGCCTGGCGGGCTGCCAGTCTTTGGGCCAGCGGGATGTGGGACGGCTGGTGCCGGACTTTTATCGAGTGGCTATCCCCAGCGAAGGGACGGCCTCGGAAACCTTCAAGACCCGCGACATGACGGTCCATTACCAGTATCGGAAGGCCGGCGACAAACTGAAGATCTGGGGGTCGGGAAACATCCGCTACAAGAGCATCAACGAGTTGACCTTTCACCTCTATTTTCTGGATGGGCGGGGGGAAGTGATCGGGATACATAATTTCTTTTCTTTTTTGGACCACAGCGATTTTATGGAGCTGGCCGTCGCAAAACGCCAGATCCACCGCGACTTTACCATACCTGCCGGTGCAGCGGCGTTTGCGATTGGATATGACGGGGTTACCGGCCGTATGCCGGGTGAAAACGCCATAGCGTTTTTCCATTATCCCTTCGACTAACCGGAAGGATCCCGTGTTTTATGAGGCATAAGATGATCCGTAAAGCAAGAGTTGCCATGCAGACCCAGGCCGCAGAAGACCAGGGCTGGTTGGGCCGTGCCCTGGTCTTCATCTTCTTCTTTGTCGTTGCTGCTGGAGCAGGCCCGCAGGATTTCCTTGCGTCTGCCGGTGAGTCTCAGAGAGACTCTGTGCAGGTTGTGGGGCGCTGGCAGCGAACGGATGGAAACTATGTTCTGGAACTGCGCAATCCCGCTTTCGATGGCGGTTTGACAGCGGCTTATTTCAATCCACGGCCGGTTAATGTTTCACGCTCGGAATGGGTGCTTGAAGGCGGCAACCTGATGGTGCTGGTCGAATTGCGCGATCAGGGGTATCCCGGGAGCACCTACATGCTGGCCTACCGGCAAGACAGCGACCGGCTGGTGGGGATCTACTACCAGGCGGCCACGCAGCAGCGCTTTGAGGTCATATTTCAAAGGATAGAATAGACAGCATGTTTGGCACAACCACAGCGGCCTGCGGTGCCAACCCGGCGCCTTCACTAGCGCGGCAAGCAACGATCTGGTGGCGGTATTCGGACCGAACAGTTCGTTTGCAATAGCGGTGCGCGGCACTTTCGATGCCCGCACAGGTACTCTGAAGCTTGCATTTGCCGGCGGCCCGCCGGCTTTGGTGCTGAAAACGGGCACCGCTCCCCGCTGGATTCATACACCCGGGATTCCGCTGGGCCTATCGATGCACATAACCGTTGGCGGGTTAACATCATAAAACCATCAAGCAAGGAGGAGCAGAAATGAAGAAATTGATGATTGCAGTCTTGGTAGTCAGCCTCGCTCTGACGATGGCATCCTGTGCCATGCAACAAAAAAAGGTCGAAAAGGAGATGAAACAACCCATCAATTGCGCTACGGCGGAGGGCGATTTGCGTGCGCTTGAACATGAGAAAACGCATGTGGCCCAACAGATCGCCGAGGGTGTGACAGCCCTTGTTCCGGCCAGCCTGGTGGTGGGTGTGCTGACCGGAACGGAAGGCACCAAATTTGAAGTGGCAACCGGCGAATACAACAAAATGATCGACAAGCGCATCGCTGAAATCAAGGCGCATTGCGGTATTGACTAAAAACGCCATCCTTCCCGCGTCTCTGATGACGAACCCGACGGTTCGTTGTCAGGGGCGGAATGGTGTTGTGACCGGATAACGGCAGCCCTTTTCGGGAATAATGCTTTCCCGTGGCCGGAAATCTCTCGAAGAGCAGCTGCCTTAGACATAGCTCTTTCGGGATGGCGGTGTTGCGTAGTTGTTGTCACCTCGTTCTCCAGTGCGATTGAATGCGTGAAGGCTATAAAAATATAGTCTTATGAAAAGAGCACTGCCAGGCAGGGAGCCGCGTTCATGGATTCGGCAAAGCAACGGGCAGATACATGAAAAAGATTATCTGTCATATCGTATGGCTCGGCATTTTGGTGGTTCTTATGCCCGTCGGGCCCGCCTTGGCAGACGATGGTGTCGTGGAACGCACCGATGTCTGCCGCAAAGGTACGGTTATCATCAAAACCGATGATGATATGTATGTAGCCGCCTATCAGGCTGGCATGGTTAGCGAAGATCACAGCCCCTGGGCGGATAACGAAAGCCAACCCTGCTCCTTTTTTACCGGTGAAAGGGTTAATGGCGATTTGAGCGGATACGGCACGGTGATGCTGAGGAATAGCAGCGGAAGGGAATGCGAATATGTGATCGAGGGGTCGGGCTTCAGCATGCAGGATGCCGTGCAGATTCTGGGATGTGAGTGATCCGCCTTATGCGGTATAAAACAACTTTTGCGCCGAACGAAAGGGAAGTGATGCTTACGCCCCATAGGGATCTTCCTAACCCGTCTTCGATTAAGACCTTCGAATATTTCAATCCGTTGCGGCTGCCCGGGAGTGGATGGACCGCATTGTTTCGGATGTTTAATGTCGAATTTGTAAGCCTGCAGTGATGAATGGGGAAGAAAATGCATATACGTAGACGTCTGCTGAAGATTTCTGACCCGGTTGTTTTTGGTCTGATCATGGTCTTAGCCGGTTGTGCCAGTTTTTCGGCCACCGATAAGCCCCTTGCCCAATGGACGCCGCCCAAGCCTGTCCTGTCAGAGGATTTAAGTTCGAACGACCTGCTTGTCTTGTTAGGTTTTTCCGGCGGAGGAACCCGCGCTGCGGCATTCGCCTATGGCGCCCTTAAAGCCCTCGGCGACACCACGGTTTTGACTGAATCGGGCAAACGTTCGTTGTTGCGGGAGGTGGACGTCATCTCTTCGGTTTCAGGCGGCAGTTTTACATCCGCCTATTACGGGCTGAGGGGCGAAAAGATCTTCGAGGAGTTCGAAGGCCGTTTCCTGCGCAAAAACGTCGAAGGCGCCCTGATCGGCAAGCTGTTCAATCCCGTCAACGCGATACCGCTCATGAGCGACATATACGGCCGGAGCGATATGGCCGCCGCATACTACGACGAGAATATCTTTGGCCACGCGACCTTTGCGGATCTCAAGCGGCCGGGAGCACCGTTAGTAGTGATCAACGCCACCGATCTGGCCACGGGTATGCGGATTGCGTTTCTTCCGCCCTTTTTTGAAATGATCTGTGCCGACCTTGATCGATACCCGCTGTCGCGGGCGGTCGCCGCATCCTCGGCCGTGCCGGTCCTTCTCACCCCGATAACCGTCAAAAGCTATGCCGGGTCCTGCGGATTCGAACCGCCGGATTGGCTGACGGCGGCCGAAAAAGACGTTGGCGAATTCTCCCGAAAAGAAGAGGCGCGTGGCCTTATGAGCTATATGGACCGTAAGAAACGGCCGTGGCTTCACCTGGTGGATGGCGGCATCGCCGACAATTTAGGGCTGCGGGCCTTTTACACCCCCTTCAGCCTTCAGGAAGATGCCCATGAGACCTTCCGCTACCTCGGCCACCCCGCAGTACGCCATGTTTTGATCATCTCGGTCAACTCGTTCGCTGAAAAAAAAGCGAAATGGTCTCTTCTTAGAGATACACCGGGTATTGCGGATGTGATCCAAAGCATTAGTTCGGACCAGATCGGCCGCTACAATTACGACACCCTTGATATCGTGCGCTACTCCTATGATAACTGGACAAAGCAAGTTTCCACCCCGCAGCGGCCGGTAACCTTCGATTTTGTCGAGGTGAGCTTCAATGCGGTTCGCGACGCCGAGCAGCGTCGAGCCCTCAACGAGATCGGCACGAACTTCGACCTGGGGGATGAGGACGTGGATCTTCTGATCACCACCGCCGGCCAGGTACTGAGGCAATCGTCCGAATTCAAATCCTTTCTGAAACGCACCAGTGGATCCATCAAACCCCTCAGCACCGATGATTGATCCGAAGGGTGGTCCACACGGAGGGGCTTCATGCCTCGGCCGGCACGGCCGGCAAGACAGCCGGGGTTACGGCCGGCCCCAAGACCGGGGCTCAGGCCAAGACGGTATACCACAATGGTATGGCTGCTTTTGTCCATCAAAAGGGCGGCCTGATGGCCGGGATGTCCGTGGGGGGCCAGAAGTTCAGTTTCGAACCAAAATAGAAAGGGCGTATCGATGAAAAAAGCATTAGGTGTAATGGCGGCCATGTTGCTGATCGCAGGCTGCGCCACGACAAACGGGGGTAGCGATGCCTCATCAACCTATGCCAAAACAGGTTTTCTGAAAGGTTACTACGACCAGCTGGAGCCCGGGCCCAAAGACGGGGCCAAATTGCGCTGGATTAAAGAGGATGCCGATTGGGGCCGTTACAACTACGTGATGCTCGACAGCGTGGTGTTTTTCTTTGATGACGCCTCCGAGTACAAGGGCATCGACGCCGGCGAGTTGAAGAAACTGGCCGACGGCTTTAACAAAGCGCTCGCGGAAACCCTTAAGGACAGCTACCCCATCAAGACGGAGCCGGGCATCGATGTCCTGCGGATCCGCTTTGCCATCACCGATCTCGAGCAGAGCCATCCCGGCATCAGCGCCATCTCGACGGTGGTGCCCGTGGGGTTGGCCGTCAGCACGTTGAAGAAAGGGGCCACAGGATCCTGGGCCGGATCGGGCGCCACCAGTACGGAGATGATGGCTCTCGATTCCATGAGCAACGAGGTGCTGGCCGTGGCCAAGGATGAAAGGTCGGCAAGTTTTGGCGATCGGTTCTCGAAATGGGGTTCCGCCGAGGAGGCCTTCGAATACTGGGCGGGTAAGGTGAAAGCCTATCTGGAACATGTCCAGGGGAAATAGAGGCTTGCGGTGGCCGGTTCATCGCCGGAGAAGTCAAGAAAAAAACAGAAAGGACACCCCATGAAAACCAGCCTCATAGCAGCGCTGACCATGCTCACCCTGACGACTTTTTTTCTCTCGGGATGCGGTACGATACCGACACGCAACCCTCTGCCGGAAGCACTCGGTGATCAGGCCCAGATCCCGGGGATCCCCCGGGCCAAGTTCTGGGGGGACGAAACCCCGAATTTCGCCGGCGCCGTTTTGGGGCAGTCACGGGAAAAACTGAAAGCCCAGTTCCCTGGCATCATGGGGCGGACCCACCACTACCTGGCTCTTTCCGGCGGCGGGGCCAACGGTGCCTTCGGGGCCGGGCTGCTGGCGGGGTGGTCCGCTACCGGAACCCGCCCCGAATTCACCATGGTCACCGGCATCAGCACCGGGGCCCTTATAGCACCCTTTGCTTTTCTGGGATCGGCCTATGACGCCCAACTCAAGGAAATGTACACCGCCTATTCCACCAAGGACCTCGTTATCAAGCACAGCCTCTTGAATGCTCTCACCGGATCTTCGGCCGTCAGCACGGCCCCCATGCGAAAAATGCTGGCCAAATATATCAACCAGGCGGTCATGGAAGCCATCGCCGCCGAGCACCGGAGGGGACGGCGGCTCTTTGTGTCCACCACCAACCTCGACGCCAAGCGCCCGGTGATCTGGAATATCGGCCGTATCGCCGTCAGCGGGCATCCCGATGCCCTGGCGCTGATTCATCAAGTCGTCTTGGCCTCGGCCTCCATCCCTGCGGTCTTCCCCCCGATGCTGATCGAGGTGGAAGCCGAAGGCAAGCCCTATGATGAGATCCATGTAGACGGCGGCACCGCCTCCCAGGTTTTCCTTTACCCGGCCAGTATGGACTGGAAACAGGTTTTGGAAAAACTCGAGGTGCCTGGCACGCCCGAGGTGTACGTGGTTCGCAATTCACCTCTCAATCCCGACTGGGAAACGGTACACCCATCGATTCTGCCCATTGCCAACGTATCCATCGATTCCCTCATTCGAACCCAGGGCATCGGGGACATGTACCGGATTTACCTCGACTGCCAGCGGGATGGCATCGATTTCAACCTGGCTTATATCCCCGAAGGCTTCGATGCGACGCCCAAAGAGGACTTCGACCCGGTTTATATGGGCAAACTCTTTGATTTCGCCTATGAACTGGCGAAGGAAGGCTATCCCTGGTCCGATGCGCCGCCGGGATTTTAAGCTGGAATTTAATTACGGGGATGGTGGCCAGGAATAGTTGCTTCGAAAAGGAGATGTGAAGGCAATGGCAACGTGTGTTCACCGCCATTGCTTTCTGCGTTTTTGAAGCAATGGTCCATTATCCGAAGCAATGCATAAATGACAAAAGGAGTGGCCGCTGCATGTCGATGAACATTTCACATTTCGACGTCCTTTCGGCAGAAGCCGGAATTTTTAAATAAGGATATAGGCATGAAGAAGATAACGTTTTGCTTAGCGCTTGTCATTATCCTGCTGCTGTCAAATTCTGTCTTGGCCGCCAATCCTGCGCGGGCAGCCCAGGCCCATGAGAGCCGGGAGGTACCAGGCCAGGAAGTGGTCACACTCCAAAAGGATTTGGGCGTCGGTGATATCGCGGCGATATTGGCCCGTCTCGACGATGACCAGGTGCGGCGCCTGCTGATCGCCCAACTGCAGGCCGAAGCTCAAAGGGGTTTAGCGGCGGATATCCCGCAGGAGAGCGCTTTCGTTCGTGCGGTCCGCTGGTTCGACAGCCGCTACGAGCTGTTTGTAAGCCGGAGCGTGCGGCTGGTGGAAAGTCTACCGGCGATTCCGGGCGATGTTGCGAAGGCGGTGACACGGTTGACGGATGACCGAGGGGCTGGACAGTTATGGAAGATGGTCTTGATCGTCCTGGTGTTCCTGGCGGCCGGGTACCTTGCGGAAAGAACCTTCGACCGTCTGACGGTGCATTTCCGAAGCCAGGTCGAGAACATGCCTGGTATGGAGGGCATCCTCAAATTCTGGGGTGCACTGATTCACTTTATTCCCAAACTGTTGGGCCTTGCTGTTTTTTTTCTGGTCGCGTTTACGCTGTTCCTCCTTTTCATCGACAAGGAGGAAAGAGGCCTGCGTTTACTTTTCCTGGCCGTCCTGCTGGCGACAACGGTCATCCGACTGGCGGCGGACCTCCTGCAAATCGTTTTTTCCAAAGCGACCGCGAAGCTGCGGCTGATCCGTATCTCGGATGCAACCGCTCACTACCTTTCACATCGCCTGCTACTGGCAACCGGCATTCTGGCCGTCGGTATGATCGGCTTGGTGCTACTCCAGCATTTGAATACTATTCTGCCCACCCAGACCTGGTGGTATTTTATTTTCGGTTCGACAATCATTTTGATTTTGGCTGAGATGGTATGGGGTAACCGGCTGCGTGTAAAGGAGCACCTAATGCAGCCGGGGTTGGTTGAAAGCAAGACGGGCCGTTGGTTGCGGCGCCAGTTCGCCGATATGTGGCACATCCTTGTGACAGCCTACCTCTTTCTGGTGTGGCTGCTGGCGATGGTCAACCTTGTGATGGCCGATGCCATTCGCTTTCGCGGAACATTTGTCTTAAGCATCCTGATCGTCCCAATTTACCTGGTACTGGACCGACTGGCCGTCTGGTGTTTTGAGTCCACCGTGGTCAAAAAAACCGCAGAGCGATTCGAGGCGCCGGCTGAAGAAGCGGCTGAAAAGAGTGGCACCGAAGCAGCCGAAACCTCACAGGCGGACAAAGGCAGCTATCTCGTCATCGTCCGGCGGGTGGTGCGCCTTGTGGTATTCATTGCCGTTATGCTCTGGTTCCTGGATGTTTGGGGGTTGGGCGTCCCTATTGGGGAAGAGGCTGTGGACGCCGTTGTAGAAATTCTGGTAACCCTTCTGTTGGCCCACGCCGCATGGGATTTTATCAGTACTGCCATCGGCCGCAAGCTGGCCGAGGGCGGCTACGTCGTGGAGGCTGAAAAAGAAGGGGAAGACGACGAATGGGGTGGCGGTGTTGCACAGGATCGCTCCCAGACACTGCTGCCCATGCTCCGTAAGTTTCTGGGGGTTGTCATTGTGGTGATGACGACCTTGATTGTGCTTTCGGCCCTCGGCATCAATATAGGGCCGCTCCTGGCGGGGGCCGGGGTGGTGGGTCTTGCCATCGGGTTCGGGGCCCAGAAACTGGTGCGCGACATCCTTTCGGGCATCTTCTTTCTCATGGACGATGCCTTCCGGGTCGGGGAATACCTGGATGCCGGCGGCGTTTCCGGCACTGTGGAGCAGATCACCCTGCGCACCATCAAGCTGCGCCACCACCGGGGCATGCTCCAGATTGTGCCTTTGGGTGATTTGAAGTCCATCACCAACTTCATGCGTGGCGGCATCGTGGTCAAGTTCAACCTGCAATTGCCCTACGACACGGACATCGAGAAGGTGCGCAAAATCATCAAGAAGGTCGGCAAAGCAATGCTGCTGGACGAGAATCTCGGCCCCGACTTTATCAAACCGGTCAAGTCTCAGGGAGTCCGCAGCGTAGGAGATTCGGTGATGACGTTTCGGGTGAAATTCACGGCGCGGCCCGGCACCCATTTCGTCATCCGTCGGGAAGCCTTCCGGCGGATCACCGAAGCCCTGGAAAAGAGAGGTATCCACTACGCCCACCGCAAGGTCATTGTGGATCTGGCCCCGGAGCTGGCCGAAAAAATGGATGTCGGCCCGGCCAGCACGGCCCGGGCCGGGGAAGCGCCTTCTGAGGAATTGACATCCGAGCAGAAAAAACAGGCCGTCACCGCCGGGGCAGCTGCAGCGCTTGACACGATTCTCGAGAAGGAGGGAGGAGAATCAAAGGGTAAATAATGAAATCTTTATGGCAAGGCTTCTATCCGGCTGTGGTCGGAGGATAATGGAATGTAATCCTGCTAAATTGATCGCCTTGACGATATCCCCCGGCACCATCTTCAGCATGATCCCGCGCTGTTCGGCATTGATAACGTCCTTCCATTTTCCGCCGATAATTTCCAAAGTCGTCCCCACCAGGCATCCGATGATCCATTTCGAGGTACCCTTTCGTTTTGCCCCCATTAGTATACATTTTGTTACTACGTCATTAAATAGTGCCTACTTGCGACATCAGGATGCAATAACTACTCTCCCCTCACCTTGCTAACCCGAACATTTCATGAAATTTTTTCTACGCAATAAAATTTATGCCGATATTCAGGATTATCAAAGCTATTCGGGGAATACTTTTCAGGTGACACCTTGTACCCTGCATCGATTGCCAGAATCATCGAAAAAATTCACCCTGCGGGCGCGCCCGAGATGCCCATTGGCCGCGTTATCAGGGGCTTGCGGTAGCATTCGTACAGCGGCGCCCCGGATGCCTTGTCAATGAACATCTCGAACGCGTGAAATATCCGGGCTGAGTTCAATTGAAATGATGACGATTTCGTCAGGAGAAAACAAAAGGAGAAAAAGACCAATGAAAGCCATGATAATTCGGGACTTTGGCAGTTCCAACGTATTTGAGTCCACGGAAATCACCAAGCCGGAGGTCAAGCCGGGCCACGTATTGGTTAAAATTGCGGCAACCAGCATCAACACCGTCGATACCATGATTCGCCAGATGGGCAAGGAGCTGCCGATTTCACCGGAACTTCCGGCTGTTTTGGGGATGGACTTCGCCGGCACGGTCGAAGCGGTGGGCCAGGGAATTTCTGAATATGCTGTTGGCGATGAGGTATACGGCTGTGCCGGAGGCTTGGGTGATTTGCCGGGCACCCTTGCGGAATACATGGTTGCGGATGCCAATTTGATCGCTCACAAACCGAAAACCCTTTCCATGCGTGAAGCGGCCGCCTTACCGTTGGTGGGCATCACGGCGTATGAGGGGCTGACACGGGCGGGCACGGCCCAGGGCCAGAAAGTACTGGTCCATGGCGGTTCCGGCGGTGTCGGTCATGTCGCCCTGCAGCTGGCACGCCATTTCGGAGCGGAGGTCTATTCCACAGGCGGCGGTGACAAGCAGTTGGCCCTGATCGAGGAGTTGGGGGCTACCGGTATAAACTACAAGACGGAAACAGTTGCCGACTACGTTGCCAACTATACAGACGGTGCCGGTTTTGATGTTGTTTTCGATTCTGTTGGTGGACCGAACATGGCCAATTCTTTTGAAGCGGCGGCGCTCAATGGCCAGGTCGCTTCGACCGTGGCCATGGTTGAGTTGGATTTGTCGTTAGCGCATTTTAAGGGGCTGTCACTGCATGTCGTGTTCATGTTGATCCCGATGATCCACAACCATAAACGGGAAGAACATGCCAAAATTCTTTCTGAACTGGCCAAGATCGTTGATGCGGGCGGTTTGCGTCCGGTGCTGGATGAAAAAGAATTTTCCCTCGAGGACGTTGGGAAAGCCCACGACCGTCTTTCCAGCGGCCAGGCTATGGGGAAAGTCGTTGTCGCGATATAGCTGACTTCGCGTAGTGAACATCAGGGGGTGTTAATCGGCCCAGATTAACACCCTCTGGCCTATTTACATTTCAATACGATCTACAGGCCAAAATGGTTCCGCCCCCAATCCCGCATCATCATCATGACATCCCTCAAGCTCTCGCCGACATCGGAAAGCGAGTATTCGACCTTGGGCGGCACTTCCGCATAAACCTTACGGTGGATAATCCCATCGGCTTCCAGTTCACGGAGCTGCTTGGTCAGCATGCGCTGGGTTACGCCCGGCATCACCCGTTTCAATTCGCCAAAACGGTAGGTGCGCTCCATCAGGTGATAAAGGATGACCCCTTTCCATTTTCCGCCGATAATCTCCAATGTCGCCTCTACGGGGCATCCATTATTACATTTATACGTGCTGTGACGCATTGATTCTCCTCATTGGTATCCATTTTGTTACTACGATATTTAAAAGTGCCTACTTGCACATACAGAATGTACGAACTATTATCCCAACACGTTGCTGAGGTCAATTGAAATAAGGAAATAGAAATATGCAGAAAACAATTTTGATTACCGGCGCCACCGATGGCATCGGGTTGGAAACCGCCAGGATGTTGGTCGCAGCTGGCCACAGGGTATTGCTGCACGGTCGCAGCCCGGCAAAACTGAAAAACGTGGAAAGCACGCTATCGGCGATAGCGGATGGCGGGGAGGTTGAAAGCTACCTGGCCGATCTGTCGGACATGACCGATGTCGAGGCCCTGGCCAAGGCTGTCGCTGCAAAGCACACGAACCTCGATGTGCTCATCAACAACGCCGGCGTTTACAGCACGCCCGATCCTATCACGAAGGACGGGCTCGATGTGCGCTTTGCCGTCAATACGATAGCACCCTATCTGCTCACAAAACGGCTTGTGCCGCTGATGGCATCCTCGGGGCGGGTCGTCAACCTGTCCTCCGCGGCCCAGGCCCCAGTCCATCCCGAAGCACTGCGCGGACGCGTCAGGATGTCCGACGGTATGGCTTATGCGCAAAGCAAGCTGGCGATTACCATGTGGTCACGCCATATGGCCCTTGCCCTCAAAGATGGCGGCCCGGCCATCATTGCCGTCAATCCCCGGTCGATGCTCGGCAGCAAGATGGTGAAAGAAGCCTATGGGGTAGCCGGGGGCGATCTCCGCATCGGCGCGGAAATTCTCTACCGGGCCGCCCTGTCAGATGACTTCGCAGCGGCGTCCGGCCGGTACTTCGACAATGACATCGGTCAGTTTGCCTCGCCCCACCCCGATGCGTTGAACAATGAAAAATGTGACGCCCTTGTTCGGGGCATCGAGGCGGTTATCGCTGGAATCATCCAATAACAGGAAATCAATATGGTTTACGAAGGAAAAATATACCGGCCCTGGATGGAGGCCAACAGCCTGCTGATTCAGACAACCCTGGGCTGTACCCACAATAAATGCACGTTCTGCGACATGTTCAGGGACAAGCGGTTTCGCATCCGAGAGATGGATGCCATCTTTGCGGACATCGAAGAAGCCCGGCGAATGTACCCGCATATCCGGTCCATCTTTCTCATTGACGGGAATGTACTCGTCCTGAAGACCGATTTTCTTGTTAAGATCCTTGACAAGATTACCGCGACTTTTCCGGAGTGTTCCCAAATTGCCCTCTATGCCGGGTTGAATGATTTGAGACGCAAATCGGTCGATGAACTCAAGCAAATGAAGCAGGCCGGATTGACGCTGGCCTATACCGGATTGGAGTCCGGCGATCCCGTAACCCTCGAGCGGATCAAAAAGGGCCTGACCCCGGAGCAGGCCGCCAAAGGAATGGCCAAGGCCAAAGCCGCGGGCATCGACATCCTTGTGTCCATCATCTTCGGTATCGGCGGCAAAGAACGTTCCCGGGAACACATCGTCACGACCACCAGGCTGCTCAACATCATGAAGCCGGAACAAATCGCCCCCATGGCCCTGGCCATCCAGCCGGGCACCGAACTGGCGCAACAGGTTGAAACCGGCGCATTCATCCAGGCCACCCCTTTGCAGATCCTCGAAGAAGAAAAATACCTCCTGGAAAACCTGGCGGGCTTTGAAACCATTTACTGGGGGGATCACGCGAATAACATTGTCTCGTCCAGGGGCATCCTGCCGGAATCCCAAAAGCGGTTTCTGGGAAAGATCGACCATGCCATCGCCACCCATCCGGTGACGCAGCAGGAAGTACTGGTGACATCACCATGGTAGCCGACGAAACAATTGTTTCTTTCAGATAAACAGGAGATCCAAATGGAAATTTCCATCACGTACTGTTCCCAGTGAAACTACAAACCCCGGGCAGTCAGTTTGGCTGCCAAAATTCAACGGGCCTTGGGCGCTTCACCCGAACTCATCCCCGGAGGGGGCGGAATCTTTGATGTCGTCGTTGGAGGCGAGCTTGTATATTCAAAGTTCAAAACGGGAGCATTTCCGGATGAGGAACAACTGACGAATGATTTGGTTGCGGCCTGCGGTCGTAAATAGTGCCCATCCATCAATGGCATATTTCGGCCCCTGGCGGCGTTCTTGCACGTTTTTGATCCTCGCAATAGCGGGCTATTCCTCCGGTTTACACCCACCGATCGGAATCGATTAGACGGCAAGTACTGTCTAGCGGGATCATATCCTGTCAAGCGGGATCATATCCCGCGCAGCGGGGAAACGCGCTCGGGCCTTGCCAAGGAAAAAATCTACCATTTATGGAAGGACAATACTCAGGAAATTGGGACGACTGTCTTCATCATGCGGCACGCGCTTCTCTCATCATCTCGGCCGGGCTTTGTCCGAAGTAGCGTTTGAATTCCCGGCTGAACTGAGATGAGCTTTCATATCCGACCTTGTCAGCCGCGATATAAGCTTTCATGTTTTCCTGCACGATAAAATCCCTGGCCTTGGTCAGCCTGACCTTTTTGAGATACTGCATGGGGGAATCCGATGTGATCTCCTTAAACGCCCGGTGAAACGCCGATGCACTCATGCGGGCCATACCGGCCAATTGCTCCACATCAAGTTTCGCGGCATAGTCACTTTGCATGACCTTCAAGGCATGTGCCACCTGGGCAAACGTGCCCCCGTGCATCGCCAGGGAATAGAGAATCGGTGCCTGGGTACCGCAAAGGGCCCGATAAAGAATTTCCCGCACCAGGCCCGGGCCAAGAATTTGAGCTTCCGCCTCTGACGGCAGGCACTTTAACAACCGTGTCGTTGCATCCGCCATATCCTCATCCATGACGGCCGGACCGATACCGCGAGGCAAACCCTTTTTATTGGCACCGCCAACCTCTGCTTGAAGCCCCAATCGACCAATCAGGTCATGCAACTGGGCCATATCGATATCGATAAAAAGACCTCGCAGGGGTTTCTCGGGGCTTGCAAAGGCCTCGCATTCGAAGGGCATGGTCACCGAAGTCACCAGGTAATGGTTGGCATCGTATTGAAACTTCCGGCCACCGAGGTACCCGGTTTTTTGGCCTTGAACAATAATGCAAATACCAGGATCATATACCATCGGCTGTCGGGGTATCGGTTTTGTTTCTTTAAAAAACCGAACCCCTTTGAGCCGCGATTCATAAAGTCCGTCATCGATTGTCGGAAAGCTATTCAACAAATCAGCCATTGATGGCATGCAAAATCCCTCCCTTCATATGCATCAGCTTTAGACAATATTATTCGCAATCAAGCAACTAAAAATAAACAGACAAGCAGGAATAGGCAATATTTGGGGAGGATTAGATATTCCCCATCGGCCTGCCGCGGCTTATTATCCGTTCCAAACAATCAGCCAACCTAATCAAGGAGGTCTTCATGGATTTCGAATTTTACAACCCGACCCACCTCATCTTCGGCGCTGGAAAACTCGCCCAGCTCGGTGATGTGGCGGGCAAACACGGCAAAAAGGCGTTGATCGTCACCGGCGGCGGCAGTGTCAAACGCAGCGGCATTTTTGACAAGGCGGTCGCCAGCCTGAACGCCGCAGGGGTCGCCTATGCGGAATGCGAGGGCGTCGAACCCAATCCGCGAATCACGACGGTCAGACGCGGTGCACAAATCGCCAGAGATGAAGGCTCCGATGTCATCATCGCCCTTGGCGGCGGCAGCACCATGGACGCCGCCAAAGTGATCGCGGCTGCGGTCCTCTATGATGGCGATCCCTGGGACCTGATCGGGCATGGCCAGGAGAACTGGGTGATCCCGAACCAGGCTTTGCCCATCATCACCGTGCCGACCCTGGCGGCCACCGGATCGGAAATGAACTGCGGCGCGGTCATCAGCAACGATGAGACCAAGGTAAAATCCTTCGTGCAGACCGAATGCCTCTTTCCCAAAGTTGCTTTGGTGGATCCGGAACTGACTTTGAGCGTGCCCAAAGACCAGACCGCCTACGGCGTCTGTGACATTATCACCCATGTGACCGAGGGATATTTCAACGGTGTGGACGGCACCCCGATCCAGGACCGGTTCGCCGAAGGCGTCATCCTCAACACCATCGCGTGGGGCCAGAAAGCGGTGGCCGACGGCAGCGACCTTGAAGCGCGTGCCCAGGTGCAGTGGGCTTCCATCGTGGCGCTGAACGGCTTTGTGCAGGCCGGTGTCGAAATGCTCCCCCCGGTGCACATGATCGAGCACGCGCTCTCCGCCCACCATGACATCACCCACGGCGCCGGACTGGCTGTCGTCAACCCGGCCTGGATGCGGTTTGCCGCCAAGGCCCGTCCGGCGAAATTCGTGCAATTTGCCGAGCGTATCTTCGGCCTCAGGGCAAAAAACAGCAACGATTTGGACTGCGCCCTCAAGGGCATCGAGCGTTTCGAGGATTTCCTCAAATCCATCGGCTGCCCCACCCGTCTCTCGGAGCTCGGCATCGACGATGCGTTGTTTTCGCAATACGCCGATGATGCGGTGCTGGTCCTGCATGACGAGGACGGCAATCTCCTCGGACGCCCGCCCATGAGCAAGGAGGATATCGTCGGGGTGCTGCGGTCTGCATTGTAGCGGGATAGATCCATGTCGCATCCGGGTGGCGGTTTAAATGAATCGCTCTCTCGAGATGCGGCATTATACTAATAGATTCACCCAACCGTAAACGGAGCATAACAGATGGAAATCAAAAAAAATGGATCGCAAGTCTCCGTCAAAGGACCGGAGGACTGGTTTACCGGAACCGTCCGTATTGACCCTCTCTTTCTCAAGGCAGAAGATCCGGCCCGCGCTACCGGTGCCAGTGTTACTTTTGAACCGGGTGCGCGGACGGCCTGGCATACTCACCCTTTGGGACAGACCCTGATTGTCACCGCCGGCTGTGGCTTGGTGCAGCGGGAAGACGGCCCCATAGAGGAAATTCACCCCGGGGATGTGGTCTGGTTTTCACCGGCCGAAAAACATTGGCACGGAGCAGCTCCCCGCACCGCCATGACCCATATCGCCATCCAGGAAACATTTAACGGTAAGAGCGTCGACTGGCTGGAGCATGTCAGCGACGAGCAATACGCAGGCTGAAGGATTTTATTTCCAAATTCGCTGCCAAGATAGGCAAAAAGAAAGGCGGTCTCCTGTGAATCGCATATTATCTCTTTTGGTAACTGGATGTCTGATCTTCATGCATATCGCCTGCCTTGGTAATGAAGGAAAAGCTTCTGCATCCACCCATGAAAAGCACGGCCTGCCCTTGTCGGATATGCAGATCATAATTATGTCCAAGGAGTACACGGCAACCTTTCGACTGTATGACACCGTGGCCGCAAAGGAATTCTTCGACCAGCTGCCGCTCGAGTTGGAATTGACCAATTTTCGCGATGCCCAGTGGATGTTCTATCCACCCGAAAAGCTCAGCGTGACGGCCCGTGAGGCGTATCATGACGGTAAAAAGGGGGAACTGAGCTACTATGCGCCTTGGGGAGATGCGTTCATGCTCTACAAGGATTTTTATGCCGGCAACGAAATGCACCGCCTGGGCATCAACGTAACCGGAATCAATGAGATCGCCGAAATGTCCGGCAGCGCAATAATTCAAAAGAAGACACAGAATGCCTCGGAGGAATCATCAGCTATGAAAATCAGCGTAGCGGTAAACGGCAATACCACGGTGTTCGAACTCAACGACAGCCCGGCGGCAAAGGACTTGTATGCCCAGCTGCCGCTGGACATCAAAGTTGAGAATTACAGCAGCAACGAGAAAATCTTCTACCCGCCCAAAAAGCTCGACACCACCGACACCCCGCAGTCAAACTCGCATGAGACGGGAACCCTTGCCTACTATGCACCCTGGGGGGACATCGTTATGTTCTATGGCGATTTCGGGTCCGCCGCAAGGTTGTATGGACTGGGGCATGCCGTATCGGGTAGCGAGCATATACAAGGCATGTCCGGTACGATACGAATTCAACCGCATAATCCGGAATAGCGGATTCTACCTCGTGAACACATACTAAGGCGTGCATTTCGCATCCGGCATGTAGAAGTTTCAAACCCTTTAACGGTACTAGAAGCTATCTCAAAAAAGTTTTTTCGCCCTATATCGGCGTTGTGCCCTCGTCTCAAGTCCTCGACATACTACAGTATGCCTGCGGGCTGATTCTCGGCCACGCCTTGATCTCGAACGAAAACCCTAATTTTGAGATGGCTTCTATTAATTTGATAATCGTGCCGGGTGTAAAATGATCCCCTTAGCATGTAGGGATGGTGGCGGGTCGAGGGGCGCCCTTCCTGCGCTATGTAAAAACACCTTTGATGAGTTCTTTCAACTTTTTCTCGCTGTACAAATGTTTGAGTTGCTGAAGCCCGATATAAATCGCGTAATTCTTTAAAGCGGTCATCTTTGCCTGCGAAGCAGCGCCCGCGTTTGATTTTACGTATATGCTGTTAAGATGATCCAGACGCTTCTGATCAATTCTGTCCTGGAATTTTTTGACGACCGGTTCATAGAGCGACCAGGAACGGATCACGAGTTCCAGTTTGCTTGAATTCTGAAATACCAGTCTGGTCAGTGTTCTGATCCGGGCGGCCTGCTCAGACTCCTTGTCCACCTCATGAAGAATTTGAATGGTTCCTTTCATTTCAAAATAATTTAACAGCGCTTCAACATATTCATTCCTGTTTTTGAAATGATGGTAAAAAGATCCCTTTGTTTTTCCGGTTCTTTTTATAAGGTTGTCGATGGTCAGCGCACTCGGTCCATGATCTTCAAGGATTTTCAAGCCTTCATCGAGCCAGATATCTTTGGGCGGTCTTTTTTTCAGCATGCGCTTTTTCCTTTTTCGGGTTGCAAACAAACGAATGGCAACCATGCGATCGTCATCATATCACATCCCAGGAATGATACTGTCATAGAAACAACGTAACACTCAATCATTTTCATATTGACAACCCGGCAACCATACCATACGGTATGGTTCGTAAAGTAACCCGTAACGGTAACCGTGTCAAGATTAGATCCCTTCCGGCAGGTGGCTTGGGTCGTTGTTATATACATATGCGTCAAGGAGACCAGATGGACTACCAATTCGATTGTTTTGACCGCATGTTCAACCCTCAGAATGTCGCTGTGGTCGGCGTATCCACGAAAGGCTGGGGGTTTGGAAGAGGGATAGTGCTTTCCTTGGAAAAGATCGGGTTTGAGGGGAATTTATACCCTGTAAATCCAAAAGGCGGCTCAATAAACGGTATTGAAATCTATCGCAATGTTGAAGATATTCCCGTGCCCATCGATTTTGCGATTATCGCCGTGCCGGGAAAGATGGTCCCTGCAGCCCTGGAACAATGCAGGAAGAAAGGGGCGGTGGGAGCTGAAATCTTATCCTCGGGATTCAAGGAGCTGGGAACCACGGAAGGTGAATCTCTGGAGACAGCGATTGAGAAGACCGCGGCAAAAGGTATCCGTGTGATCGGGCCGAACTGTTTCGGCATTTATTGTCCGAAGAGCGGATTGACGTTTTTGCCCGGCCCGGACCTGTCCAGGGAACCGGGTATTCTTTCATTCGCAGCCCAGAGCGGTGGCATGTCGGTTGATTTTGCCGCTATCGGGAAATGGCTCGGGCTGAAATTTGCCAAGATGGTCAGTTTTGGGAATGGCGTTGATCTTCGGGAAACGGAACTTCTTGCCTATTTTGAACAGGATCAGGAAACCCGCATCATTGCCATGTATATCGAAGGGGTTGAAAACGGAGACACCTTTTTCCATGCCCTATCATCCGCAGCATCACAAAAGCCGGTCATTATTCTCAAGGGAGGACTGTCTGAATCAGGATCAAGAGCGGTTGCCAGCCATACGGCAAGCTTGGGCGGCAGCAGGATCATCTGGCAGTCAATCCTGAGGCAGGCCGGAGCTGTTCAGGTTGCAGATGCCAAGGAGTTGGCTGACGCCTGCTTGGGTTTTTCCATGCTCCCGTGGCGAATGTACAAGGGGATAAGTGTTGTCGGCGGCGGTGGCGCTCTCGGGGTGGCGGCCTGTGACACTGCCGAAGCGTATGGTTTTGAATTGCCGCCCTTTTCATCTGACCTTGCCGAAACAATTTCGCCCTATCTGCCCCAACCCGGTTCAAGCGCGAAGAATCCGATCGATGTTGCCAATCCGTATGTTCCTCCCGGACAACTGAAAATGACGTTGATAACGGCAGCAGAGGATGAACGCATCGATGTACAGATCCTGATCCAGCTGTTTGACCACTTCAAGTTTCTGGCCGAAACCAATGGTGCCGCGCTGGAGGATTTCGCTCAATACCGGGAACTGGCTGATGCGGTGAAAGAGACCGTTGAAAAAACCGGGAAGCCGGTCATTCTTGTCATGCCCGAAAATCGGCGCAGCATCGAAGATATGGATATTGCGGCGTTGCTGCGAAAGATCCGGAGAACTTTTATTGACCAAGGAATTCCGGTTTTTGACAGCTTGCGGGATGCCCTGTTTTCTCTTTCACAGGTGTCAAGATATGCGGAATACGTCAACGGGCGCAAAGACGCTGGTGAAAGGACGGCCACTGCTCGTTCCTTAGAAGACAACGGTAAAAACAATATGGCACTGATCATTGATACAGCACTGTCCGAAGGCCGACAGACCCTTTCCGAATACGAGTCAAAGCAGATCCTTGCAGGTTACAATATCCCGGTTACCCGTGAAATTCTCATAAATTCCGTGGACGAGGCTGTTACTGCCGCCAGAGCCATAGGGTATCCGGTTGCTGTCAAGGGATGTTCACCGCTTATAGCGCACAAAACCGAATCCGGGCTGATTCATCTGAATATCAACAACGACAGGGAACTGACCGCCGTTTGCGAAACCTTCTTAAGTAAATTAGGCCCTGACGGATCACTGATGGTTCAGGAAATGATAAAGGGTGAAAGGGAACTGGTTGTCGGTATGAATCGGGACCATCAGTTCGGCCCCTGTGTCATGTTTGGTCTTGGCGGCATATTTACAGAGATTGTAAGCGACGTCGCATTTCGCAAAGCCCCGCTTTCTATGAAGGATGCCTTTGACATGCTCAACGAAATCCGCGGACATAAAATACTGGAAGCCACAAGGGGATTGCCGCCGGTAGACAGGGATGCACTTGTCCATATCCTGATGGCGGTCGGCCGGATCGCGATTTCAGATGAAAGGATCAGGGAAATTGATATCAACCCGATCATCATTCAGGATGATCGCCCTGTAGCCGTAGATGCACTGATTTTGCTAAACACCTGAAGGAATTCCACGACCAACTTACTTTCACGCCGGATTTGACCAGTTTCCGTGATGCCGGGCGGGTGTTATATCCAAGGGGAGAGCGTCTATCCTGCCAGGGGAGCACGCCGGCATTGCAGCGCCGCCAGGATATCCCCCGGCGCCATCTTCAGCATGGCACCGCGCTGGCCGGCATTGATCATGACGTTTTCGTGGGACAGGAGATTTTCCTCCATCACGGCCGGCAGCCGTTGCCGCAGCCCAAAGGGGCTGATGCCCCCCACGTGGTAGCCGGTCAGGCGTTCGGCAACTGCGGTATCCGCCATGGCGGCCTTTTTGACCCCACAGGCCTTGGCCATCTTTTTCAGGGAAAGTTCCTGGTCGCCGGGCATGAGGGCCAGCCCGAAGGCCTTGCCGCCGAGATGCACCACCAGGGTTTTGATGGTCTGCGCCAGCGGAAACCCGATGGCGTGGGCCGCAAACGCCGCCCCTTTTTCCTCATGGTCATAGTGGACGACTTCGAAGGGAATTTTCTTCTGTTTCAACCAGACAACGGCACGGGTCGACATGGAGGGAGCTCCTTTTATTCGCTTCTCCTATTTGGTTTGGAAATAGGGGCCAAGGCCTCAAGGGGTCAGGGGTTCAAGGGCCTGTTTTCTAATGTTTTTATCAGCGCCTTTAACATTTTTTCGCTTTTTGCCCGACATTCAATCTTCTGTAATTGTTTAGCATTTCACTTGAATCCTCGAATCCCTGAACCCTTGAACCCTCAATCACCCCAAAGTTATTGGAAGTGATCCTCTTTTTTAATTGCCCGATAGTTAGTGTCCGTCCATAAATGGTAGACTTTGGTTCCTGGCAAGGCCCGAGCGCGTTTTCCCGCTATGCGGGACTTCCCATCTGATCGATTCCGGTCGGTGGGTGTCAACCGGAGGAATAACCCGCTATTTCGAGGATTGAAAACGAACGAGAACGCCGCCAGGGGCCGAAAGATGCCATTTATGGATGTACACTAGTTGATCAGCCGCTTCCGCATCACCCGCATGGCCAGGTATAGAAAGATTACGGCAAACAGCAGTAGATACCCTATGCAAACCAGCGGATGGGTCTGGCTGCTGCCCAGACTGAAACAGCGCACCAGCTCCACCATGTGGTAGAGCGGGAAGGCCAGCGCCATGGGCTGGGCCCAGGCCGGCAGGTTGGACACCGGGAAAAAAGTACCGCTGAAAAGAAACATGGGCGTGATGAAGAGGAAAATGGGCAGATTGAACATGTCGATGGTGGGCGTAATGCCGGTAAAAAACATGCCGATCGATCCCATGGCAAGCCCGCCCAGGAAGGCCATGGGCAGAATGAGCAGCCCCGACGGAAAATCGACAAACCCCAGCAGACCCAGCACCGTCATCATGATGACAGCCGCACCGAAGGCCTTGGTGGCGCTCCAGACCACTTCAGCCAGGATGATCTCCTCCAGCGTAAGCGGGGTGGCCAGCATGCCGTCGAACGTCTTCTGGTAATACATCCGTACGAAAGAGGCGTAAGTGGTCTCGAAAAAAGCGTTCCACATGACGGCGGTGGCAATCAGGGCCGGCGCAATGAATGCGGTGTAGGACAGTTGCAGGCCGGCGTAGTCTACCCCCTCCACCATGCCGCTGAAGCCCAGGCCGAAGGCCAGGATGTAAAGCAGGGGTTCCAGAAGCGGGGTGATGAAGTTGACTTTCCAGATCTTCTGGTAGGTCACCAGGTTGCGCCGCCACACCTTCACAAACCGCCACGATATCTTCTCTGCCATCATCATTCGCGCAGCTCCCGACCGGTCAGTCGCAAAAACACGTCTTCCAGGGTGCTGCTCCGGAAGGTGCAGCGGTCCGTACAGAAGTTATTCCGTATCGTGGTGTTCATGTCGGATTCCGCGGTGGTGTAGACGATGAGTTTGCGTCCCAGATCATCATGGGCCACATTGTTGCGGGCAATGTGGTCGCGCAGGGCCTGGTCCGGCCCCTCGATTTCAATGACATCCCCGCCCGCATGCCGGGCAATCAAATCGGGCGGCGCCCCGTCCACGAGAATTTTGCCATGGTCCACGATCACCAGGCGATCACAGAGCTGGGCCGCCTCCTCCATGTAATGGGTGGTCATCAGCACGGTCAATCCGCGCTGCTTGAGGGCCGCCAGTTTTTCCCACACCTGGTGGCGCGATTGGGGGTCGAGGCCGGTGGTCGGCTCGTCCAGGATCAGCAAATCCGGCTCGTTGATCAGGGCCCGCGCCAGGATCAGCCGCCGGGCCATGCCGCCGGACAACGCCATGACTTTGGCATCCTTCTTGTGCCCGAGAGCGAAAAAGTCCAGCAGTTCCCCGGCCCTGTGGCGGGCCTCCGTCGCCGGGATGCCGAAATAGCCGGCGAAAATAAGAAGATTCTGCTCGACGGAAAGGTCCGGATCCAGGGTGTTGTCCTGCTGGCAGACCCCGATACGGGCCTTGATGGCCCGCCGGTCCCGATCGATATCAAGGCCGAAAACACGCAGCCGGCCTTCGGTGACCGGCGAAAAGCCGTACAGCATGCGGATGGTGGTGGTCTTGCCGGCTCCGTTGGGGCCCAGCAGCCCGAAAAACTCCCCCGGTGCCACGCTAAAGGACAGATCGTCCACCGCGGTAAAACCGTCGTAGCGTTTGATCAGATTCTGGGCCTCGATAATCGCAGTCATAAGTAAGTAATGCTCTTCCCGCGGAGCGCGGATGTATCAAGTTCCGCGTCAAAAGGGCTTGAAAATGGTTTGTCGTTTTTGGTTTTGGTGTACCCATTGTCCCGCGCCGAGCATCGGCGGGGCGGACGGATTAAAGTGCGCGGACTGTTTGAGTCCGCCGTAGCCAAGGCGAAGGCGGGCGAGTTTCCGCGCGCTCCGGCCGCACCGACGACGCGCAGGATTAAGCGGGGCACGGGCTGCAAATGTCAAGGACATCGGTAACAAATAACGCTAAGGACATGGGTAACACTTTTTAACTGGTCCTCAGCATGCTTAGAGGTTCTTTCTTATATTTGTTGATCCGGCAAATACGGTAACGGCCCAAGTATACCTCCCAGAGCTCGTGGCCGATCTGCTCTAAGCCTACATACTCGCCGCGGAGCAGGTAGCCAAGGTATACATTCATGCGCTCAACCCAAATCGTGCCGTTATGGTTGACCCGCGCCCGTTTAAAATGTCCCGGATACTCTACCGGTGACAAGCGCGACGGCATCCGACGCCTCGAGCGCTGATAACAACTGGCCGGGGGGCGCTGGCCCAGGCTCTCGTGAGGGCGAACCTCATTGTAGCGCTTACGAAACGCGTCAAAACGCGCCTGTTGCTCCCGGGCATTGGCTGCTGGCGGATGTAGGGTCTCATCTTTCAGCGTGCGGTGCATACGCTCATGACGACCGTTTTGCTGGGGTTTGCCCGGCGCAATGCGTTCGGGCATGATCCCCAGGCGGATCCACCACACCGACAGTTGGGAGAGGCCCCCAACGCCGATGGAAGCAAAGGGGGCGCCATTATCGGTACGGATGCGCTCAGGCAACCCATGGCACTTAAACAAGCGCTTGAAGACCATGCGGCTCTCACGGGTTCGGGTGCCCTTGATAATTTGACAAGAAAGCAAATAGCGACTGACATGGTCCATGACCGTCAACGGATAGCAACAGGTACCGTCACGGGTGTAAAATTGACCTTTGAAGTCCGCACTCCAGACATCGTTGGGCGCGCGCACCGGGGCAAAGGGCTTGACACTCGGCTGAACACTGCGCCGACGACGGCGCGGCCGGGTCAGCCCTTCCGACCGCAGGATATTGCCCACCGATGCTTCGCTCGGCAACTCCCAGTCGGGATGCTGTTGCGCCAGAAGAACCAGCAGTTTCTTGGCGCCCCAGTCAGTATGCTCCTGGCGCAAAGCAATCAGCGATTGGCGAATCGCAAATGGAATGCGATGCGGGCTGCGATGAGGCCGTCGGCTTTGCTCCTGAAGACCTGCCAAACCTAAGGCTTGGTAGCGCTTGACCCACTTGTAGCCGGTTTTGCGACTGATACCGTAGCTTAAACAAATTTGGGTGAAGCTTTCTTGACCCCGTAACCAGTCGCTTAAAAATAGGACTTTTGCGTCCATAGGTCTCACCGTTAACCAGGGCATGGATGCCTCCTTTCTGGATACATCCATACATGGTAGGTGTTACCTATGTCGTTAGCGTAAACTGTTACCTATGTCGTTAGCTCATACCGGCGGTTTCTTTTG